>Ga0065704_10070194_pt1 | contig 97736 bp, 51 predicted proteins | sample SwiRhicommuniRL2_FD_59091 | JGI IMG/M metagenome (GOLD analysis project Ga0065704, IMG submission 59091) | Switchgrass rhizosphere bacterial communities from Rose Lake, Michigan, USA - RL2 v2 (version 2) | ecosystem: Host-associated > Plants > Roots > Rhizosphere > Soil | place: East Lansing, MI | reverse complement strand
GTGCTCGTTAAAATTTGACGAAACGAAACTAATCAAAATTAAACTTGTCAAAACGTGTTGGAGTTAGTTTTATGAATCAGTGATATTAATTTATTCACTTCTGTTCATAAAAATCTCAATAAGTTTAGTGGCAACCACTAAAGTTACGTTTCAATTCTTGTTCTAGCCGATGGAAAACTCACTATAATCTCGTAGTAACTTTACTATAAATTTCTTAATAGCTTCACTTATATTCGTTACTCACACTTTTATTGCCTTGCTTCATTAGTGAACTTTCCCTAACTTCTCCATGTTCCTACGGCGGTGATGATCTTCACTAATCCCTATCGATACTTTCTCTATCATTGTATATTATCTAAACATCACTAGATTGATCATCTGAAGGATCATATGTAGTATTGAAAGTTGTTTCTCCGGTATCAGAATAAGACGAATTATCATTAACATCATGATATCTCTCATCATCATGATTACTCTCATTATTATGATTATTCTCATTATTCTCATTACTCTCATTATTCTCGTTATTCTCTTCATCGTTCTGATCATCTCCTTCATATGACGGTGGTCTGTTCGGTAGTAAGCTATTCAAAGTGATTCTTTCATCATTTGAGTTGATATCACTATACGCATTGTAACTGAATTTATCGTGATCTATTGAACTGTCATCTTCCTCTTCTTTCTTTGTACTTGATTCGCCGTGGATTTCCCAAAAGTCAGGTGGAAAATCGTTTTCTCGTTCAAGAATGTCTTCGTCGTCGATCTCAGATCTTTCTAGTAAAATATCTCCGTTAAACTTATTGTATGCTGGTGGGGCCGGCCCATTACCTTCTATTGGAGCAAAGCCCCATTTCTTAACGTTTCCCTCTATAAATACAAACCCAGCTTGCCCCAAATTTACATGGACTGAACATAGGTTGTTAGCACCGATTATAGGAAACAATTGTCCCATATTTGCAATCTTGAAATTGCGTATATGTCCGCCGATTTTAGACTCGCTGATCTTCTTTCCATTACGGGTGAAGAATATTGTTCCGCTGCTTGTACGGTATCCCACCCCGATAACATCACCCTCTATATATTTTGGAAAAGGTGGATCAAAACTAAACTTGAACGGCTGGTTGTGTCTACGATATCCGTTAGAATCATAACTCACTGAATGCGAATGACGTCCTGGAAGTCTGAACCACGGGTATGGCTTCACACCCAAACCAATGGATATCATCGTATTCTCAGGATCAGGTAACGAATAGATCTTGCTTTCAAAATAGTAGACCTCATTCTTATGTGGCATTGGTAGGTTGGTGATTGAACAACATTCAAACTTCTTGAAGAAATTAAGTTCGTACTTGTTGATGATTATCAAATCGTTATTTGTTAACATGGAATCTTTTTGGAATTCAAATGCCTGGATTCCCTTCTCCTGGATCGCTAAATTCTGAGAAAGCGTAGTCTCGCCTCTATAGTATGGGTTTGCCGCCAAATAGTCCTTGCTCTGGAAGTAGAGCTCTTGCTCTTCTGATTCTAGTTCAAGGTATGCCTGGTTTTCTTCTTCTCTAACTAAATCGTCTTCATTCAACATGATCAGGCGCTTGACCAAGCATACCGCTAGCGTCGCAAATATAACCACAAACATCGCTATTCCTCCAAATATCACTCCGTTTAACATCATGATGATCAGAAACAGATTATCATCCCAGTCATCAGAGATATGTAAGTCGTGGTTTAATTCTAGAGTACCTAAGTCTCCGTTGGTATTTTTCCCTACGGGAAGTCCACGGACTCCCGTCAAAGTCCAAAGTATGAAAAGTATCTCTTCTCTCATGTTTGTCGTCAAGAATGACCCCTAGAAAATCTCGCTTCGAATCTGTCTAGAATATGGTTGTTGACTGATAATAATAGCGTCTATAAGAAGAGTACTAGTAATAAAATGTTTATTCTGGTAAAGGCTGAGTACTTGAAGATGTAATTATATGTGCCTTTCGATATATAAGCGTGATTAATTTTTGATAATCGAGATAATGTTTTTTGGTCACGTGAGAGATATCATTTGCAACCTCCAGATAACATACAAGATGCTTAGAGAGGTATATATACAAGATTTAATGTTGGACACGATATAGAGAGATCATGCCTGGTTTCTAAATGTGTTAAAATGATGATCTTACCAAAAAATTTGAGTTCACACAGTTTTAGTTAATATATATTAATATGATGAACAAGTAATTAACCAAAATGTTAGTTGACCAATGCTGGATAACCAAAATGTAGTTAACCATAACAATGTTTTAATTAGTAGAGTGATACTTCTCTTATATTTTCTTCAAATCGTTGGCTCGACATTTTACATGGCTTTCTTTCTAATACATCCAGAAAAAGATTTGTCTATTAAACTAGATTGCTAGAGGATGACAAAGTAAACATACACTAGTAAAATTTGGAACTCTGTGCTTCTTGACAAGCCAATGAAAACTGTTGAGATGAGATTATCCTTGGTTTGATAGTCTAAATATACGGTATGCCAGGTGAGCCTGACTCTCCTGAGAAATATAACATAGTCTGTTTGAATACAAATGGTCTAGTTTTACTTTATTCAGGCGAGGTAGGTGAAGCAGGCGAGGCATTACAAATCCTCTCAAATATTTGCCTTGTTGTATTATATAGTTACGAAATTGGGTGCAAAATGGAGAGCTTTTCGGCATAGTCATTTTATAAATCCGACAATCGATCCGAAACGATACAAAATACTATTGCGAGTTACGAGTCTTCAGCATCCATGGTTTCTTATTCTTACCAGTTGGAAACGGTGGATAGATCTAGATTAAATCTGCGAGCTGGGCAAATACTGAGTAAGTAGATATTAGCTGAGTGTAATGATTTTTAAGCATATTGGTAGAGATTAGTGAATATTACGATTTAGTGTGGGAGTGAGAATAATATATGAAATATAAAATAAATTTGACAACCCTATTAATTTACCACCTTGCAAAGTAATATGGGGAGTAGATTGGTACCTCAGTATTCAATAAGCTCCGGCAATCTCTACTCACTCAGTGGTCTCTACTTACTCAGTATTCTATAATCTTCGGTAATCTACCTAGGTACGTGCAGGTCGAAATAATGTCATCTCCCAAACCTAGACGTTTCAAGAACGTCATGATGTTGAACAATTACATGCACCAATAGAACGGAGAATTCCGAGTCACAGAATACAAATCTAAGTTCTCGTCGTAACAAACTCAGAGTTCGTAATAAAATCTTAGAACGAGTCGCTTCCACAACAACCATGGAGTTCAAGAGCCTTCCCCCTGATATTGTCTACCTCGTACTCCAGAATCTTCAGAGAAAGTATCTTAAAGCATTGTTTGACGATCCTGATATTGGCAACGACGCCTTCTCGACATGCTACAAAACAATCAAGGTCTGTCCCGTGGGGATGTTTCACAATCCAAAGTATGAAAATTATATCCACCAAGACTCAGATTACTCCAATTCACGACCATTCGGAGAGTTTGACGATACATTTTGTAATAAGCACATTGTATTTCGTTCCATGCATTCATTTCTAGACTTTTGCGGTCGTAACAGTTTTAGGTATCGTCCCCATACGCTTGAATTCTGTTCGCTAGACGACTTTCATGGGTTCATCAAAGATTTCCTTGGGTATTAGAGAAAGCTTCAGATGTCCGTCTTCACACATTCGAAGCCGAATTATTGCACGAGTATCCTTACAACATTACAAATGTGAGTATCGGCGATAGTCATTGTCCCCGTATTTCAAATACTCCAGACTTAAAATGGGACAAGTTGCAGTATCCTAAAACCATGACTAAACTTCAAATGTCGGATCAACTGCCTCGACCATTTTCTAAGTTTTGCTCAAGCATTGAAGGAATCGAATCGTTAATATTTAATGGGTGTTCTATTCTCCCCGAGAACCTAGAACGCTTACCAACATCGTTGACTCTGCTTGTAATTAATAGACTGGTGGACGGTGACGAGCTTTGCGGGCTGATGAGATAGATTTCACATATTTGACCAACTTGAAGTCGTTCGTGTTAAATCATACTCAAGATCTTAAGATTCGACTTCCAGAATCCCTAGTTCGATTAAGTTACGAGGCCAGTTTCTTTTATCGGGCTATCCTTGATTTTGAAGATTTGATCAATTTAAAGGTCGTTACTATTAAGGATAATTCATTTTCTTCGTTGTCTGGATTGTTTGAGTCCAAGTTCAAGTTTCCACAATTGCAAGAGCTCAAAATTGAAAGTGACGCCAATGGTGACGATGATTCGGAAGATTATGACGAAAGTGAAGACATTTCCATTGAAGAAACAATAATTACATTCACAATAACTGGCTCCTTTAGTTTTCCTGACTCCTTGGAGGTCTTAGAACTCCATTCCATCAATGCAGTCCTTGGAGAAGGTTTTAAATTCCCAAAAAACTTAAAGAAGTTGCTGCTTTTGGGTGTGAAATCCAACGATGACCATTCTATTGAGCTCCCTCAATCGTTGAAGCATCTCTCCATTCGGAATCAGACTTTCGATCTTTCCAAGGTTGCACGCTGGCCTCCGTTATTGAACACTCTAGTCCTTAACTTCAGTAAACTTGTGAATTTTTATGATATTGATTTGCAATGATTACAGCACCTAGAGTCGTTTATTTTCAAATTCTCCTCCTCCAAAATAAAAGTTCTTCTTCCTCCAAACTTGAAACATCTTAAACTAACTCAAAGCACCTGTTTACTGAAAGACGTTGACATGGTCATTGAGATAGATGAATTGCCGACCAGCCTCACTTCAATCGAGATCGATGATCGACTCTTTCATACTATCAAAAACTTCAAGCATCTTGAAAACTTGCAAAAGTTACTCGTACGTCCGGAACGACTTTTCATGGGTGACTCTTTTGTAGAGTTGCCATTGAATTTGCTCAAACTTGAGCTTCCTCGGTTTTGCGTACCGGGTGAGTACGAGACGATTGAGTTGGCACAACCAAATTTAAAGGAACTCACGCTTTGCGATCCATATTCATCTAAAGATCAAACTTACGATGTGGAGCCAAACGTCACAATATCGCTTGCACAATGTTCCCAGCTTCAGTACTTGATCGTTCAAGGAGAGGACTGGGACTTTTCAGACGTACCTATCTCCATTCGCGAAATTGAACTTATACAACATTACTTGAATATCGATTTGACACACTGCGTAAACTTGAAGCATATTGCGCCGAATCACGATTTTGTAATGGACCATTGAACCTCGACCTCTTACCCCAGGACATTCTAGACATAGCTTGTGAAGGGTATCAGGAAGTGACAGGAGATTTCTCTCGCTTCACTGGTTTGAAAATATTATCCTTTTTTTACATTGACAAGATCAATACTCTCTGGCACCTTCCAGAAAGCTTGGAACACTTTGCTTTGCAGCTGGATCTTTATTCTAGAAACTTTCACGTTGGAAATTTGATATTTGGAACTGGAATTCAATGTATTGACTTCGTAGATTGTTCGGTTCCTGATGTCGAATTGTTCAATCTAGTTCAAGATCTTACGACCAGAGCACCGGACTTTAAGACTATTTATATTGATCATGGTGGTGACCATTCACCTGAGTTAAAGCCATATTTTGAGAAGGGATATTTAACTCACTGTAAATTGGGAATCTAAAAAAGGTTTCTTAAGCGTTCTTAAAGGTTCTTTAAAGGTCATTTGAAGGTTTCTTAGAGATTTCTAAATCTTGAGGCCACTCTTGGTAACAGACCCCTGACAAATCGCTGTCAAGTTTATCAATAATCGTGATTTAATGAAAATATCATTGAATTAGAGCCAAATTCATATCTGAATTATATGTATATAAGTAAAAAGTGGTAGCTGGACCATCACTGTATCAATATAAGAAATTATTCTATTAACTATTTAAGGTCGTCTTATCTCGTTAACTATACTTAGGGTGTTATTGACAAGATAAAACCTTAGTAAGTATAGATACTCTTGCTATTATATCTTCATTGTATATAGATACCCTAGTTATTACATATAGATATCTAGTAATCGCATAATAAGTACAATTTTTTATCTACTTCACGTTAAGGGCGGATCTAAGTGTTGAGAGGCTAGGATATCTTTACTCTTTGATATCAACTTATTGCACAACTTTTTTTTTTGTTTCTATATATTTAGTTTAGTTGCAAATTTTTGCAAATACTATAAAGTACGGAGTAGAAATACAATACTAAACTACCGTAGGTTTTACAGGGCAGAATAAGACTACTAGAAATCTGTGTTCATTAATAGAGCTTGGTGACATTAGTAAAGGAAAGGGTTACTGACAGACGACACTAGTAAGCGTGAATGAGGCATGAAATCGGATGCTCTCTTATTACTATTGCGGTATGGATGTGATCAAGAAATTAAGAAATTAAGAAATTAAGAAATTTGCTTAAATTTAGTGATAATTCTAGTACGAAAGATAAAAAAAGTTAGCAACAATCCTACCGTAGATAAGAATATTCTCAAATATTCTAACAAAATTCTAATACTGCGGTAATAATAAAATATACTTTCGTGGTGGATTATTATTCCAGTAATCATCAGATCAGTTTCTTCTCTAATGGAGAAGTCGAGTTACCAGATGTTCATTTCCCCGATTCAGATTGGAGAGACACCTCGTATTTTCTCGCAGGTAGACAACACCAATAAGCACTTTACTACCAGAACCAGCATTTTAAGTAGAATCGGTTCATGGGTCTAATCTCGTGATGTTCGTCAAATCAAGTGGCCTCGCAAAAAAAAATGCTGGTGATCTCAACTTTACTATGAGCCAGCATTTCTTCAAAATACGAACGAAAGTGTTCACCACCGTCGGATTCATTAGCAACGTCCTGTGTACTAAGTCTGAAATATGACTGCGATATGTCTGCCATATGCGATATGCACATCGCTAAATCAACGCTATCAATTGGGCCTGTGGGACCAGCAATTCATGGATATTTGACCATATATGCAGGAACATATACTCTGATCTACTTATTTTAATAGACAACTTGAGATGGCGGCCAAGGAGACGGGAGTGGATCAGCTATTGAATTTCGAATCAACACGGCTCCAAGGCGATGAAAAATGGTCCTACCTGGAGTATAAATACCTGATCCAGCCTTGAATTTTAGTTTTTGCACCCAAATCAGCATCAGAAACACAATTCATTGATAAATATTAACCACATATAAATCAATTCAATCCTATCTAATGAAGCTTTCTACCCTTTACAGTGTTGCATCATTTATATCGGTGTCGCTTGCAGCCAATTGTAACCCATTGACATCCGATAACTGTCCTTCTGATGCAGCTCTTGGAACGTCCTTTAGAGAAGATTTTACCAACGATGCAGGCTCACACTTTTCTGTTCTCAAGAATCAAGGAGACATTACCTTTGGTGATGATGGTGTTGCATTAACCCTCAACAAGAGATTCAACAATCCTTCGCTTGTATCCAACTTTTACATTTTGTTTGGAAAAGTCGAAGTGGTATTGAAAGCTGCTCAGGGTACCGGGATCATTTCTTCCTTCTACTTACAATCCGACGATTTGGACGAAATCGATATCGAGTTATTTGGCGCTGACTCTACCCAATTCCAATCAAACTACTTCATCAAAGGCAATACTGCGACCTATGACAGAGGTGGATATCACGATACCTCATCAAGCCCGGTGGATAATTATCACACCTACACTATTGACTGGACTCCAGAAAGATTAAACTGGGACTTGGATGGACAAACTGTTCGTACCTTGCCTAAAAATGGCCCTCAAGGCTTTCCTCAATCTCCTATGCAGATTTTTGCTGGTGTTTGGGCAGGTGGTGATCCAACCAACCCTCCAGGAACTATTGAATGGGCAGGAGGGCTTACTGATTATTCAAAAGCTCCTTTTAGTATGCATATCAAATCGGTGATTGTTTCTGACTATTCTTCAGGAAACAAGTACACATATAGTGACAAATCGGGTCTTTGGACTTCTATTGAATCCGATGGTGGAAAGATTATGGGCAGACAAGCCGAGGCTGATAGCGAATTTATGGAATTACAAAATGGTGACATGGTTGTAAAGGAACCTATTACTGATAAAGATTCTGAGTCTTCTAGTTCAGTTTCTTCTAGTTCAGTTTCTTCGAGTTCAGTTTTACCAACCTCAAGTTCAGCTATATCTAGCACATCTACAACGAGCTCTGCTACATCTAGCTCAGAAATTGTGTCTAGTACTGAAAGTGTGATTAGTGGTCTCACTAAAAGTACTAACACTACTTTTTCTGTGAGCTCTGTTATCTCCAAAACCTCATCTGTCGTGGCCCCTAAAACTTCTACAACTATCATCGCACCAGTTGCACCTAAAACCACCAGCCTCGCTGCATCTACGTCCTCCACCAGAAACGGAATCACCTTCATCAAAACTGTTCCAGAAGCTTCCACTGCTGCTGCATCCTCGCACCCAGAAATTTCCATCCCAACTATCAGTTCCCAGGATAACGCTGCAACACATGCAACAGTTCCGGCTCTTTCCATGCTTGTGATGTTGATTTCACTTTTTATTTAACTGAAACAACAATCGAGTCACATAAAATTCAATTCTTCTCCATCTTTTTGCATACTGTCATAAATTTATAAATACAATTAACATAAAATTAACTTATAAAACATGAAAGTCGTAATTTGTAGAAATCTCATAATCCTTAGTCTTCTAAAATGTCATCATTTTCAACTGGTTTAGAGGATATTAACCATACATTTTGCAGCCATTAAGTGTAGTGCATATAAATTTTCATAAAAAAAATAATAAATCGACCTCGGTGAGGGTCGAACTCACGATCTCAAGATTAACAGTCTTACGCCTTAACCAGCTTGGCCACGAAGTCTTTACTTGCTGAATTTGAAACGGAGAAGCAGCTATCATGAGGTGTGTTTAATAATATGTGATATATAGCAAGGTTTCCTGTTCTATTTTGTTCTTCAAGCCACTAACTTGATGGATTACGGCAATATATAGACTGCTTCGATTACTAAAAGTCAACCCTCAAGCCTCATATTCCTAGACGCTCTAACGCATGCACCAGAAGTATAAATGTAATTATTGTTAGACGATCACTAACAAATAAATCTCCAATTTTCATACTGATCAATGGTTGTCTAGCTACGGGTGTCTCAAAAATACAACTTAATTACTCTCCTGATTCCTGTCTTTAAATATATATTAATTACAAGTAATAAATTATGCAGAGAAACAAAGAGTTGAAGTATCCCGTCTATACCTAAGACACTAAGATCTTGTTTATGTTGATACTTCATATACTGAACCGACAATGCGGTGCAAAAACGACCAGAACGGAATATATCATGTGGATTTTAATAATGGATCCCATGTTGGGTGAATTAATGAGGTTTTCATAAAATAATTGAATATTTTGATACTTCATTCTGAAACGCTGGAAGAAAAGATGACTATGGAACGAGTTGATTAATTTCCAGCTCTATATCTCAGAAGGTGAAGACATCCCTCATATCTCTATCCTATCTCTGATTCATTAATATTCACGGTGAACTCTGGCACCAGTTGTTCCATCATGTTGAGGAATCTCTTCGACATCTGGGATATCTAGTGGTTCTTCAACTTCAGGAATGTCTTGTGGTTCTACAAATACAGGAATGTCTCGTGGTTCTTCGTCTCGCGGTTCTTCGTCTCGCGGTTCTTCAACTTCTCCGGCACCAGGTACTTGTCCTGCCCCCGCCATGTGTCCTTCACTATATGCCTCGTTGGTAACAATGGACTTGTTCAAAATGTCATAGATTGTCTCCATATTCTTGTAGCAGTCAATCATGAGCTTGTACTTTATTTCGAGAACTCTATTAATAGTTAGAGGCCCTTCCATTTGATCCATACTCACAAACATCTCAACCTCATTTGAGTCTAGAAAATTCTTGATCTCCGAATACTCTATCGCATTGCTAGGCATTATAAAGGAGGGCGTAAACTTGGAGTCATATTCAACAACCATAGCATCGATCAACTCGCAATACAACTTCACTCTAGATTTCAAAGCTTCCACCTCTCCGTCTCTCCAGTTTCCGAATTCTTCTAAAAACATGATCTGAAACGAAGGAATCACTGTCAAAATACTACTCAACGCATCTTTCCAGAAGTTATCAAATGTATCTTCAACCACAAACCACCAGTAAGGATCAGATGCTGGCCGTAAAATATACTCGTAGTCTCTTTTTCTTGTGACACACAATATCACCAACTCCTTCTTGATTCCATGAAAGACCAGCCTGCGAGTCCCATGAGTGTATCTCAAGAGTGAAGCTGTTTGGCGTAAGAGTCGGAGATACCATTCTTGGCCGGCAGGAAGGTTATTCTCAATAGCGTCAGCAGCCTTCTCTCCAGCATAGAAGACCGTGTAGAGTATGGCGACGACACATGAAATTATAAGGAAGGGTTTTATGATAGCTGAAGGCAAGTTACCTCCCATAATGGAGAAGAAAAGGAAAAATTGGAGAAGGCGAAGGAAGATTCGTGTATCGGCAAGTCTTCTCATGGAGGTTAGAATGAAACGGAAAAGTTGCCAACGTCCACCTCTAGCTTCGGCTGCTGGAGCTGGTAATTCAGGTACAATATTTGCAGCCTCAACTGGAGCTGCCCTCGCAGCGTCTGCTGTTGGAACTGGAATATCCGCATTCTCAGCAACGGCTGAATCAGCTCCGCGAATTCCAGCTTGAGGTCTCGCTTCTTCAGGGGCTGGCAACACCCTCACCTTCTGTATCATCAAGCTGTTATTTTGCCTAAAAACATTTCCCAACTTCGGCAAACCATTTCTACTCACCAAGACATACGGCTGATGGCTACCATTATCCACCACAATACATTCGGTCGTGTTCAACAGAACACTTTTCACCTCGCCTTCAATTTCTAACGTGAACTCGTACTCATACAGAGTCGGCGAGGAGATATCTGCAACCAATTCTCGAGGATCACCTTCTTGCAACATCCATTCATGCTCAGGTACAACATGAATACCTTGAAACTCTTGGCCTGTTAGATAGAAATCTATGTTTTCATCTGATGTTACGGTAGGTAACTGTACGGGAATAATGCCTTGTTGAATTGGATAAGATGGCAGAAGGTCATTTTCATCATCTTGTAGGCTAAGGTTCAGACCATTTTGACCACCTTGCAGGCCATTTTGATCCCGTTGCAGACCATTTTGATCATGTTGCAGGCCATTTTGATCACGTTGCAGACTAATATTCAGATTCTCGTTTTCTATCGAATCCTCATTTTCTAGAGCAATACTCAGTTGATCGTTTACTAGAATATTCAGATTGCCGTTATCTGCATTTTGGGGATTTAATCTCCCAGTAACGTTTCTGAAAAATTCTCGACTCAAAATTCCATCATCACCGTTGAGTCCTTCTGTCACTACTAACTTCAAGAATGCAATTCTTCTATGGCTAAAAAAGTGGTCGTCAAGATTAAGCGCGTCTTTGATGAGTTGCAGATCGTCTCTACTAACCAATCTCTCTCCTTCGTAGAATAAAACCTGTTCTGGAAAAGTTCTAGTAACAGAAAATTGATCCTTTCGAGCAATAACTTGTCTCTTGAACTCACCGAAGGTTGTGGATGCGTTTGCTTCAAACAAAGCTGCTTCTTTTTCTAAACTAGCAACCGTGGATTGAACCTTAACAAGGAACCTTCTGGGTCCAGGAACGATAACTTCGGGAGCTTGAGGAATAACTTCGTCTACCACATCGAATAATACCCGTGATTTTGGGGGAACGTCGAGTGATATGATGATAGATATGGTCGCAGCGTCAGGAAGTGGGTTCGAAGGCTGATTTGATCTCAATACCAAATCAAAATTGGGAAAGTCTTCACCCCTTTCTAGCATCAAGCGATGTTTGAGTTGCTCCTTTGTACATGCTAATGTCGTCTTCAACTGACACTGATATCCCCGATCGGCGTCGTTCCAGAATAATGAAATATCAAAAACTTCTTCTATCGGTTCTCTTGAAGGTATGGCCTTTGAGAAGTAGAGCGTATAATCGATTTGCAAGAGAAAGTTGGTTGGTTGTACCGTTTCTATAAGTGGGCCTGTGCCTGCCTCTATATGACCACCGTTGGTCTGTAATCCAACTAGATTATCATCTCCTAATATTGTTCCCACCTTTATGTCATCATTGAACTTCTTTCCCTGGTAAAGTATGCTTAAAAAGAACGGTTTCAATCCATAGTTCTCCGAACGGAGCCAGATCAGGTTCTTGATATCGCCAATGGTGTGCTCACGTGTGACGTTGATCGAATATGTTTCTCCTATTGATTCTAGAGTACTGGGCCGGTTGAGCTCTTTAACTTGAAAAGTAAGTGTTAGTGGCGTATCCATAGTTTATAGTGAGGATGAGAATTTGGTGTTTGTAGCGGTTATGTTATTATGTTATGATTGTGATGCTTCAGAAGACTTGGTGTCTCTTGCTGAAATTTTATACTACTTTTGTCGTGTTTATTAATGGTGGCTGCTGAAGGGTATTGATTTATATGACGTGGCGTAGATTATATGAAACCACTTGATCGATATGTCGCTACAAACACGTCAGATATCACGCGTTCTTATTAGTCTGGAGAGCTGAAGCGACGATGTCGAGTGTTCTTGAGTGGGATTGCCGTTGATGTACAGTTGGAGATTGGTTACATTTGTGACGAGTCTCGTCACGTGGTTACTATCATGTGATTTTATTATGTACAAGATATATATGCACCTACTAGGTGATTTACTATAGGTAAAACGAATTGAAATGATACTCGTTTTCGTGGTGAATATGGTGGTGGGATGTGTGATTGCACTGAGAACTGAGTGATGAAGATTCGAACAAAATTACCAACATTGGAGGTTCTTGATATAAAGCATAACTCACCAAAAGTGGGAGAGCTTGAACGGAATTCTCTAGACGATTGTTTGTTTTATCAAGAATATTGGTTTTATCAAAGAAAAGTCACCTCTTTAGCGATTTCTGTTCACCAATGCTTCATCAGACTTCTCGTCACCTACATAATACGAGAATTTTGCTCTTAGCCCTCTTCATCTAAAGTAGAAGTCGTTATCAATCATGGTAATTGCAAAATGAAGCACTCCTAGGCGGCTTTATTTCATCACATCGAGACTTGCCATTATTATTGCATCAGTCGTATTATACTTATGCCTTAATAGCATGGTATCTCTTTCCTCTAAATCCAAATATCTTACTATTACTGTTGAACGTTTCTGTTGGGTTGATATCTACCAAGTCCAACTTAGTACAGGCAAACAAATTGTCTGACTTGTTCATCAAGATATCCATCTCATCGTATAATTCATGGTTCTTCAACCAGTCAATTTCTCTGTCGATATCCTTCTCATGATAACCAGTCACAAACACTGGACACTTTGATTCCAACAAGCCCTTCAACGCCTTGTCCCAGTAAATTCCGTCTGCGGTCTTGAACCCAGGATGGAACAAGAAGAAAACATCCAAATAAGGGTCGAATGGAAACAAGTCACCTTGGTTATAGATCTCATGGAAGTATTTAGTATGGTGGTGTAAGGTGATCTGGTCGTCAAATCTGGAGACCAAGGGACGGCCATTTGGTTCATTGGTAGGACCAAACGATCTGGACTCTCTGTCAAAATATGCTTCCGGGCCAACCAAATGGATTTCAAACTTCGATTCTGGGAACAAGTAGCCAAACTGCTTCCAGACGTAGCCTGGCAACATGGACTCCATTTTGGATCCAAGTATGAAGATTCTGATTGGACGTTCTTTAAAAGTAATGGACTCACTGGATTTGGTGTGTGGCGGGTATAACGAGTATCTCAACGCTGCCAACGATCTCAACCCTTCGATGGTTATTGGGCCTCTAGGTACAGTTCCGTAGGGTGAGAATTTGTGTAAAAGAGCAGCAATGGTGATTGGATAACTGAGAACCTTGGTGGCTGCGGCTAAGTTGAACTCGGTATTCATAGGAGCAAAATCTCTGGTGTAGAAGAATGTATCCCAATTTGCCAAACTAGTGGCGTAGTCTCTAGGCTGCTCCGCAGGGAAGACGAATTCGTCAAACTTACGACCAGACCGGATATCATGTTCGTAAAGGTTCACTTTCTTCAACAATTCGTACTTCTTCTTCTCGTGATACTCGGTGTCGTTTCTCCACGCCTCTTCTGAGTGATGCGTAGGGATGCCGGAGTACGGACAAACGAAATTTATGGATTTTTTGGTCACTGGACAAAGACCTTTGGTTCTAATATATGCGGCTCTCGTGCGGATGTCTTCATATGGCGATTCATCCCATTTATATAATGGAACTTCTGCTTCCTTGGAGTCGTTGGAGTCCAAGGATAACAACTTCCAAAATGAAAATGTCCGGCTCTGACTTAATCTGTGAACATTGTTACTGATGAATGGTCTGCAGGGTCTCGCCGTTTTGGATACCCTAGAAATCAACATCTTGTGGGCAATAGGTCGGTGATAGAGGTGTTGAGTGGGTTGGTGATTTGGTCTCAGATGTTTAATTTGAATTTTCTTAGATGTGATAAAAATTACACGTGCCCGTGTAATTTTTATAGTTCATACAAATACAAGACTAAGAAGGAGGCAGTAACCACCTGACGAGGATATCCTCAACGATATCCTCAACACACAGAGAGGAGGTTGAGACCTTAAGAGAGAGCGAGCGTGTAAAGTTCACTACAATAAATGGGGATGTAATATTGAATTGAGTTCACCAGAAAGGGAACGCGAAGGCTACTGAGATTCGGATTATTAAGAATTCAAAGGCCGGCGAGACGCGAGGTCGCTTCATAATTTTTAGAGAATTGTTTGACTAGCTTGACGAATACTTACTTATATGCTATTGAGTAGTATGAGAGAATACAATCTATGAATTTTGAGTTACTACGATTTTTTGCACCCAAACAGGGACTCTGGAGAATATATCAATGGGAGCGAACACACTAGAATATATCAATGAGAGAAAACACACTATTATTGTAATCGAGGAGACAGAATTATACTAGTTCTAATAAAAGACGATAATTCTGGCAAGTTTATATATATTTCCCTTCATAATACTAGAATTTTCAAGTACTTATTTACCAATATCCTTCTCTGGGTCCACTAGGAATGTATATTTCTGCCGAAAATTCATGTGGTATTACCCTACAACTCGTCGTGATCACCTTCATTAGATGTGGAAGGAATGCTTTCTTCAATGATACTTTTTTCATCAGTTTCAGGACCTCCTTCATCCTTCAAATTCTCGTCATTAGCCTCCTGAGTTTTCTCTAATTTGTCTTCGCTTTGTTTTGAGAATTGGTACAAAAGCTGTTGTTTTAAACTTTCTAGGTCGTGAATACCAAGTTCAGCTGCCAATTGAGCGATTATGTCTGTTTCTTTTGTGTTCGTTTGGGTAATGGTGACTGTATTATCCACTGATTCAGTGTGTGTGATGGTAACGACATTTGGTTTTGTATTTCCCTCCCGACCATTATCTTTATAATCTTTCATTTTATCGTTTCCATTGTCATGATCCTCACTCGTAGCACTTCCCTTATTCTCTGCATTTTGGTCCAATATTTCGTCCACTATTTTTATTTCTGTAATTTTGAAACCTTCAAACATTTCATAATTCCAGGCATTTTGTATACCTCCAATTGTTCCAACCTCCACAAATTCATCATCGTGATCTTTCATTGTTTCTGGGTTTACCAACAGAACTAGAAGTACTTTATTATCTATTGGATCTCTTTCCACTCTAACCATACTTATAAACTGGCCATAAAAGTCATAAAGTTCATACCAAATAATAAACTTATCTTGCCAGCTTAATGCTCGTACCACGTTTTCTTGGATCAAAACAGGTGATGGGATACTTAAGTTCATAATTGAAGCAAAAAATGATGATACTTTAAGCATAAGGTCTGCTTTTGTTGAAAAATCATCATTGAACACTAGAATAGTTCGGTGATTCCAATATGTATTTTCATTTCCTTGCTGAAGTTTCCAATTGCCAAAGAAAAATCCCCATCCACACGGTAACAATGAATAATCACGTAAATTTATTTTGGAATCGTTGAGTACTGGAAACGTTTGATTTGGAAGAGTGTACGAATGGTTAAAGAATTCCAGTTTTAAACGAGTTGAGTTGAGGGCTATCTCGTTGACTCCTTGAACAATTTCGGTTACTGGATTTGGATTATTCTCCTCCTCAGTTATTTGGGCGTTATCTTGAAACACTTTGAGAACTTCATCTCCAGAAGCTTCCTCGCCGATAAACTTACAGTCAATTTCAACCAGATTTTCAAAATAGTTGTATGGAACAAATTCTGACAACTGACATAACCTCGGTACGTTGATTATCATTTGGTAGTTGCAAGTTCTAATCTCCTGAATATCCACGATTTCTACCTTTGTGTTATGCATATCACATTTGTAAATTACTTCGATATTTCGAGGTTTTTTAGTCAAGTCACAAGTTTCGCCAAAATTTAACGTATGCTGAATAACCTGGGCAGTAGTGCCTTCATTTACAAACATATGTTCATTCAAGATAAAGTCAGATACCTTCAATTCATTATTGTAGTTTTTGGCTTCGTTTTGGATCTCACTGGAACCCTTCGGACCGTCGGGAAACCTTCCCAAGATGTAGACGGTGTTGGGATTTTCTGGTTTATGAATTTTGTTTTCGATGAAATAAGTCAAGTCCTCATGGAATTGGATCACTTTGTCTCCAAAACAATACCCAAATGTCCAATATCCACCGTTAAATGCGTGTGAGAATAAACAATCACTTCTTAAAAACTCACTGTTCAAGATATTTAGCGCCTCAGTCTTCAAACGAGTCTCGTCGATTTCAATGTCATCTATCTCCTCGTCTTCCTTTGGGGGTATGAAACATAAATAACTGGAATTTGACATTTTCATGATGTGAAAGTCTCCTTCAAGGGTTGGATTTAGCGCTAGGAGTGAATTGGTGAGGCTTCTGGAGATTTTGGAGGGTCGATAGTTGATTTCATATTTTGAATTATCAATATTGGACACTAGTGCTAGAGCGATATTAAGAAATATGAAAAGAGAAAACATGATGGGAACTTATTATGTGATTGTAGTCGATAATTGAGAGTATAACTTATTTGAGTCTTTAAAGGTCAGGTTATTAAGGAGATTGATAGCTAATAATTGACACGATATTATTATAAAGAACTCTTATACTTTGAAGAGTCTAAAGAAACCGGAATAAACTGGAATAAACTGGAATGAGTCTGGAATGAATCTGATACCTGATCTTATGAAACGAAGCTCTTGAGGGTGGTGTGTCTAGGTATCTGGAATGTATCTAATTTGGGCTTAGCCAGTGAAAGTTTCTGTGCGATTCCGTTAAGTATATATGGAGTAGATACCTGATAAATTGTACTACTTAGACGAGCACTGTAATATAATTTGCCTCTATAGAATGGCTGTGGAGAAGTGTTGTCAAATCGTGGAGGTGTCAAATTTACCTCTGAAGCAGTTCGCGTCAACCTGTAATTTGATAAACTGTAAACTCACTTCTAAATACCACTTAGTTAACAAACTTACTACTACACAAGTTTATTCATTGTTTACGATTATCGTTTAGTTCATAGATAAGTCATATATGAATTCAAGGCTCACAGTAGAACTCAAAGCCAAAATTGTCAGTTTCTAGTTAACATTTTGAAACATAACCAACCAAAACAAGTCAAATAGTAAACTTAGTATCGCCAGTTTTCTTCACCAATTCTGGTCTAATTCGTCACTAATATAGTTATTATATTACCTACTACATAACCACGTCTAACGGCATGTCAACTAATTCCAGTTCAACTGATATAACGGCCGTCCCAGGGCTTACTACATCTCAATTGAATAGCGGTGAACAAACCACAACCACCACCACACCGAACAACAAACCGCCTCAAGATCCGGAATCCAATAAAGTGTCGGTATTTGATATAGCACTGGATATTGAAAACTCTTTGAATGATGTGTTAGCTATGGTGGAAAAACATGATCATGAGATCAACGAGAGGATAGAAAAGTTGGTCAACCGGATCGGAAATCTTGAACAGAATGCTAGAAATGGCATTTGATAATAATATATACTAATAGCAGAAAGACTGCTCTAATATGACAACATTCGACACTGTTGGGGTCCCAATATTGATTCATGAGAAGTATAAGAAGTTCTCAAACAATTTCATACTCTTGAATGGTTCAAGTTGATATTGCAGGGACTTTTGTAGAGAAAGGATAACTGTATTGAAGAGAAAGATATTGGCAAATACAACTAAGTATACTCCAGCGCTTCCTCTGTTCCAAGACCATTATACCAACTCTCTAGCAATTATCTGTTAGACTAAGAATTAATAGAGTAGAAAACTAATATATGATGAGATTACAACAGTAACACAACAAAACATTGATACATTTAGCGACCTTTCCTATACATAATTACATTACAGGCTGTTTAATGAAAAAACGTATCATAGCACTAATCTCTAGTAATCCATATTTGGTAGTGTCTCTACCGATGATGGTTGTGCACTATCAAATAAAATAGATAGTTAGAATAGACTCTATCAACTGCACATAACGATGGCATTAAAGAGGTCCAAGAACCAGTTGAGGCGAGAGAAGGCGAAGTTAAAGAAGGTTAAGGGAGATGGAGAAAACTCTGATATTAATAAGCTGGAAGAGAAGGGATTGGAGACTCATCAGAAGGAGATGCCCGAACAGTCCACTCTGGAACCCATATCAGCTACAACTACGGTAGTGTCTTCAGGAATATCGCCCAGTAAGGAGACAATCCAGGAGCTTAACATGCATAATAACTCAGAAGAATCCACAGAGACTCCACCTAAAGAAGAGTCCGTGAAAGAGCAGTACACTCAGATATCAACTATTGATCACACAGCGACACTGACAAAAGATCAACCTAACAATAACAACAACAAGTCATCATCATCAAACTCCGAAATTTCAGCAGAAATCACGTCCGATGATCCGTTATTCCTCCAATTTTCCAGCATATTCACTAAATTCCAAGGTATTGATGATGCCGAAGAGGAAGAGCCTGAAGAGAACCAACTCGACCTAAAAGGTGATGTTTATTATAGTAGCGACTCGGATGTCAGCGATTCTGACTCCTCTAAACCCTTATCCTCACGACAACTAAGAAAAAGCACCAAAGTTCCTCTAGCTCTCTTAAAATCAGCCACAAATAACCCACAATTAGTGGACTGGTACGACGTGGACGCCAAAGATCCATACCTCCTCGTTGCTCTCAAATCACAACCAAATGCAGTTCAAGTTCCCGAACACTGGACAGCCAAACGAGAATATCTTTCACAACGAAAAGGTCTCGAACGACCTCCGTTCCAATTACCAAAGTATATCCAAGACACAGGAATTCAAGACATGAGAGGTGCAGACGACAGGAATTTACGACAACAACAGCGAGACAAGGTCCAGCCCAAGATGGGCAGGCTTGATATAGACTACCAACGACTTCATGATGCATTCTTCAAGCACCAGTCAAAGCCACGACTTTTTGGGTTTGGTGACTTATATTTCGAAGGACGAGAGGGCGAGGATTTTAAAGAGGAAGTGCTGAGCTTGAAGCCTGGTGTAATTTCGTCAGCATTAAGGAAAGCCCTTGAGTTACCTGACAATAATCGGGTCCCTCCACCGTGGATCTCACTCATGGTGAAGCTAGGAAAGTCACAATCATACAAGCAACTACTTATCCCTGGAGTAGATATGGAATATGATAATAAAGGCTACAGAGATGGAAGCATTCATGGCCAAATGATGAGAGGTGAACACTGGGGGAAGTTGACCGAAGAAAGCGAGAGTGAAGAAGAGGAGGAAGAGGAGGAAGAGGAAGAAGTTCTAGGGGAACTGTTAGCAGAAGATCAAGAGGATGAAGTGCCTGATGATGACGAACAACCAGTGAAGGTCGCTATTACTGAGGTGGGCAGAAATGGCAGACAAGTTAGTACAAAATCCGTACCAATAGAATCCGACGAGGGTCCTAAATCTTTGTATAGAGTTCTTGAAGAGAAGAAAATGGACGCTGGTGATGGAATCTTGGACAGCAAGGTGGGATACAATTTGGGTAATGGAAATGGAAATGCAGCCGAAGAACTGAAGGAAGAAAAGGAGCACCAACAGACCTCAGCAAAGAAATTTAAGTTTTAGAGATAGTGATCTTTCGACGGACGTAAATAATTTGAGTTTCAGAGCATTTTGAGTGGATTTTCTAAATGGTTCTTCAGTTACTAAATAGACTAATAATCCCACTAAACCTTGTAAATTGGACAGCATATAAGTAATGATTTCTCAAATTATGATTTCTCTAAATTAATAATATATATTCCAATATTACTGGCACATTCTCAGAATTAAGCAGTAGATAAAACTCATTTACTGACATCTTTATAAGAGTCACTAATTAATAACAATTTACAGGCCCTCTCTAACCCACTAAATCCTACAATTTCTTATTGAAAAATTCAAGATAAAATTAAATAACTTATAGAAAAATGGTCTAAGAGAACCCTGGTTCGTCCAGGTTCTTAATGAATATTCGTTTGAATATGTAGTTGTGGTCGTATGTAGTATAACGTGGAAGTTACGTGTGGTGTATTTGAGATGGCATGTCACGTGGTGCATATTTGAGATTATATGTCACGTGGGTTTGATATGCAAAAAGTAGTGTATGTGGTTGATAAATTATGGGTAGTGATTGATTGATAAATTTATGGTAGTGATGATTTCGTTACAGCTGGAAGTCGGCTTCTCATGCCATACTGATTTCAGGCTTATCATCGGTAATTTTATCGATTTTGGCACCAAAAGAAGAAATACATTTGGCCATGGTTGGGGAGGATCTGGAAATGACGTCAGTGAAGTAGAAGTTGTCGATTGGATTTTTCAATGGAGTGCCCGAGATCTTTGCAGACTTGTTTCTTGAGGCCAAATCGTTGAAACCAATCATAGCAATATCTTTTGAGACTGGCTCGATGACATCGTGTCTGACGAAATGAGGAGCAACTTCTCCCAATCTGGTTCTGACTGATACAAGGTCGTCATATGGTAAGGTTTCTCCCAAGTATTCGGATAAGGCTCTGATGATTTGCCAATCTTCTCTAGCAACACCAGGAGCGTTGGTAGCAGCACGGGTGATTTGAGTTCTACCTTCGGTGTTGATGTAGGTGGCGGATTTTTCGGTGTAGGCGGAGCCAGGCAAGATGACGTCGGCGAAAGAGGCACCCAAGTCACCATGGTGACCTTGGTAGACCACAAATGCATCCTTTGGAATATCTTTATTGTTGATTTCGTCAGCTCCTAACAAGTAAATGAATTTTGGCTTGGTGGCAGCGGTTTCTGGAGCCAAAGTGACAAATCCTAAGTCCAAAGCAGCGACACGAGAAGCTTCACGGTGCAACAAGTTGACACCGTTCCATTCTGAAGTGTTGAAGTTTGCGTTCTTAGAAGCAAATGCACCAACCATTCCGTAGATGGCTTCAGCGTCAGCGGAGTCGGCGACACCTGAACCAATGATAATCAAAGGATTCTTTGCAGAGGCTAAGGTCTCACCAACCTTTCCGGCCAAGGCCTTCTTGACGGCGTTTGCATCGTTTCCGACGTTATTCACCTTGAAAGTAGATTCAAATTCTTGACCAACGGCAGAGATTTCCAAGTTTTGACGCAAGTAAACCTTTCTGATTCTGGTGTTCAAGACGGCAGCTTCGTGTCTTGGGTTAGTACCGACCAAGAAGATCTGGTCGGCTTCTTCAATACCGTCAATGGTGGAGTTGAAGATATAGTTTGATCTGACGTCAATTCCGTGAGCAGAAGAGGCCAATTTGACATCAGTAGTGAGGTTTTCAGAACCCAATCTGTTAACCAAATCCTTCATAGATATTAAGGATTCAGCATCAGTCAAAGCACCGGAAATGGCTTTGAATTCGTCACCCTTTGGAGCGATCTTAGAGTATGCGGCGGCAATAGTACTTAAAGCCTCGTCCCAGGTACTTGTTTCGAACTTTCCTCCGTTTCTAATGAGTGGAGTAGTTAATCTTTGGGTCTTTAAACCGTCACAGGCAAATCTGGATTTGTCGGAGATCCATTCTTCGTTGACTTCGTCATTTAATCTTGGTAAGACTCTCATAACTTCGATACCTCTGGCATCGACTCTTATATTGGATCCAACAGCATCCATAACGTCAATGGTCTCAGTTCTCTTCAATTCCCAAGGTCTGGCTCTAAATGCATAAGGTTTGGAAGTCAAGGCACCGACTGGACACAAATCAATGATATTACCGGACATCTCAGAGTTGATGTTTCTCTCTATGTATGTACCAATTTGCATATCGTTACCTCTACCAGAAGTACCCAATTCTGGGGCACCAGCAACATCGTTCATAAATCTGACACATCTAGTACAGTGAATACATCTGTTCATGGAGGTCTTTACCAAAGGACCAATAGCCTTGTTTTCTACGGCTCTCTTTCCCACCAATTCAACAAATCTACCACGGTCAGATCCGTATCTTTGAGATTGTTCTTGCAAGTCACATTCACCACCTTGGTCACATACAGGACAGTCAAGAGGATGGTTTTCCAATAACATTTCAGTGACACCTTCACGGGCCTTCTTGATACGCTCGGAATCGGTGTGGACAACCATACCGTTTTGCACAGGCATGGCACAGGATGCTATAAGTTTTGGCATACGTTCAACGTCAACTAAACACATACGACAATTACCTGCCACGGCCAACTTTTCATGGTAACAATAACGAGGGATGGTTACGCCAGCCAATTCTGCTGCTTGAATGATCGATGAACCCGCTTCGATTGAAACTTTTCTACCATCAACAGTAACTTCGACATTTGCGAGTCGTCTGGTAGACGAAGTGATGAACCTCCTGGAAGTTTTGAGAAGATGTGATTTGATCATGCTGGAGGGATGTACTATTTACAATGATTCCAGGTGTTGTGGTAAGAAGTTGATGAATTTTCTTTTTTTTCGATTGGTGCAAATTGGTTTGGTGTGTAATGAGAATTATTGGGATGTGATTGGTTGGACTGGCGACATTGGAAATGTCGCACCAAACCTAACACCGATCCACTAGTATTATAGTTGTATAGTGAGAGGGTGCTAGTGGTGCTAGTAATGGGGTATATGGAATAGGGAGGGTGAATCTGTGTACTGGGTGAGAATGTAAGGTTATTAAAATTGTGTTTCTTCTTGTAGCTAGTGATATTATTTAGTGGTATTGTTGCCAGAATTTTTTATGTAGGGGAGACATTTTCCGAAGAAACCAGATTATGGTATAAATTGCAGTCAATATGGTAAAATATGGCCCGAGGCTGAATTGTATCCATTTCTAAGTATTATACCTGTAAAGGATAAGTAATTGATGAGCATAAGCAATCTATGAAGGTAGCTTAGGTTCAGGATCCTGGGATTTGCTCCCAATGAAAGATAGTTCAGTAGTATTTCAACCTATAATTACAAATATATGTAGGAATCTTTTAAATTAAGTTAATTTTGCAACTTTTAGAAGAAGTTTAAAGATAGAATTAAACTAGTACATGACCAAGTAACTGAGCGAAGTGAAGGTTCTTGTGTGTGATGAGTGAATGAGCGTAGCGAATTAACTAATTAGCAATCCGACACAATGGAGAAAAGATTAAAAGTCACTAAGAATGAAGATTCGGATCTTTGAGTAAACGATCAGACAACACTATAGGCCTCGTGATAGTAACGCAATTTTCGTGCTGCTTTTGGCCCTGGTTTTACTTTCCAGAATACTGAACTACTATTGTGTTGGTCGACTGGAAACAAATACGGTTGCCTCAAAACACTAAAAGAGGAACAATAACCAAAGAAAAGAATCAGAAATCACAGCCGTTGGATCACAGCAAAGTACCAGAGACAAACGTAGAAATCTGGGAATTCACTGCTAACTTAGGAGTAATTTCGGATATATTCAATCTATTTCGTATTATCTTAATCTCGATCAATTTTCTTATTTATCAATACCAATCACCCAATTTGGCTTATATTTACAAGAAAAAATGATATCATGAACAAAGGACCGGATTTCACCCCAAACACAAAGAACCTGTCTCCTAAATTGAAATCTTCCCTTATTTTATACATCATTCACTATTTCTTATCACTTGCCATCATATACATAATTAAAGGTGGAACAATGTAAACCCAATATTTTTGGATGAAAGATCTGTCATCAACTTCTACTTCCACTTCCACTTCCCCTTCAACCTCAACATCCTCTCCGTTTTCGCCTTTGATCACCATTTTCTTTAATACTTTTTGAGTTTGAGGAGATGAACTCTTTGACTTTGCATTATGTTTGAACGATTTTGGATTCAAGTTTGGAACTGGTGCAGCTTCGAAGGGATGCACCATGACAGAAGATTTAGTGGCTGCGTTTACCGTTGCAGCTAAATGGTCAACATTACCAGTAGAATCAAGGTAGATATGGAATTGCGGAAACTTCACGCTGTCAACATATGCAAAACATTCATGATCTGGTAAGGAATTGGTTCCCAAGCAGATTTCTCCAGTAGTGTCGTGACTCGATAAGTCCTCTACTTCGACCTCTGCCTTTTTGGAGCCTGGTGTGAATTGTATTGTCGCTAATGCATATTCTTTTTGATTAGATAAGGTTCTGTAATGTATGGAGATAGTCTGGGCTAGACAATTCCCAAGAAGAAGGATTAGAATCAACAATTTCATAACAGAGTGTTTGATTAGTTAGAGGATTCTGGGTTAAAGTGTGTTTCTGTTTGATGTTGAGGTCGCGGTATTTCGCGACATTGAATGTCGTTCTAGGAAGAGAATTTGCAGCCTTTGGTATATCTATGGTAAGAAAAATGAAGGGATCAGACCCTCTTGATATACTTATAGTCTGATGGATATACGTTGGAACGTGATTTATGTTGGTCTTTGGAAATGTCTTTGTATCTTACCGGTTATTTGAGATAAAAATCTAGCTACTATTCACACTCTATCTTCCAATGCTACTAGTCCAGGATATATAGAATAACGGGGTCTAACGAGAACTTTCCAGGGGACCTTTTTCACTTTCTACCTTAGGAATCTACTCAAGCTACGGGTTCGGCAACGTACTTGGTTTCACACTTCTACCTGTTAACTTCATATTAAGCACGTGATCGGGTTGTAAACAAATATTCTGTATATAAGTCTATCAAGAAGCGAAGAGAGTGGTACCCTAAAAGCTCCAATCATTCTTCCACAACATCAGATCTACGACTCTAGAAAGATAGCGGTACACTATTTAACAGACCTCCTCTCAGCTGATGCTCTATTTCCAATCTACCCCCTTCAACAATCAAAATATCTGGTAAACGCGTCAGGGTTAATCAAGAGAAGTTTATGATCTGATCTATTAACGACGCTAGACTTATGGATACAAAGAAACATCATCGTTCATACCATCACTATAAAAATTCAGCCCCAAATTTAATATGATTCGCCGAATACGACACAACTCGACCAAACCTCTCTCTGCAATCCAATCACCCTCACAGTATCTCACCTACTGCAAAACTAACAATATCAACCTCAATTCCACGGTATTCAAAGGAACTCTCTACGAATATCATACGAAAGTCATCCTCGAGAAATTTCTACACTTCAAAAACATCACGAGACATGGTGGAGCGTACGATAACGGTTTGGATCTCTATGGGAAATGGAATTTAAATTTCTTCTACCAAACACATCTTAAACATTATTCTCCAAAGCAAAAGATTTCGACAAAATCCTTGTTGAATCGTGCAGTAGAGGCCATGAATCACGAACTGGATCCTCCCGAACAATCTTCTACCTCCCAAACACTACTGGATTCAGAGAGTTCCTCTAGCTCGCACGTGCCAGGTTTAAAGAGTTCCTCCGGTAAACGTACCAAAAAACTTATCTCATTGGAAAACGACATCAATGCCCTCGTTCAATGTAAACATGTGGCTAACCAAATATCCGCACAAACCATACGTGAGCTTTCTGGGATCTATAACTTTCACGTTCCAGATCAAAACTTTAAGAACTCGATTCTGAAGAACTTTATCTTCTTGGTAAGCACAGGCCCACTAACTCCACAAGCAACAGTGCAACTCAACCTCACCAAAATTCCCATAGTTTTTGTAACCGTGAAACTGTTGAGATTTCCTGTAGAGGAAGACGAGGTTTATGATTTTAGAAAGTGGAGGGGTGGAGAGTTGACGGGAGTTTATTATAACAAAGTCGTTGGCGATTTGGTGGATGGCTTTGATATGAAATTGGTGTTGAATGTGATTTTGAAAGGTTGCAGTAAGTGAGGCTGGAGAACAAGCAATTGAAAATATGATCTTGTTCGAAAAGATTTTACGGAATCACAGAATACTCTGAGCCATGAAAAAGTGGTTCTAGTAACTATAAACTGCATTGGTACATAGACGACATAGTTCAGGATCAACATTTATGTCAAATATGATTCGAAACATATGTTAGTCTTACAAGTTAATTTACTAACATAACATATATTATAAAAGAAAAGAATTTACCGAAATGATATGAAAATTTACCATTTTTAGATTAGCGAGTTTTAAGGAAAGAGCTGATTTTTGAAAAAGGAACCGTCAAAAATTAGTGTGATTTGTAGAGAAAATGGCGAAAAGAATGATGATTTTAATAGCACTGATGATAACATAGTGAACAAGGGGGAACTCTGTAAACTATTCTACGGTTTGTGGAAATATTGGTTCTAGATTTACAAGTCTACGATAGACCTTGAGGTCCTATTCTACACCCTTTTAAAGCATAAAACATTATATTAAACAGCAAGATACTGGTGGAGGATCTGAACAATCACTACTATAACATTATAGTGATTTCAGCCCATAAGAGATTAGTGATACGTCACTAATAGGTCACTAATAAGCAACTATGGTAGTGACTTTGACGGTAGTCAAAGCAGTGGTAAAGATTGTCTTCACTCCGTTGATCACGGTTGGTTTGGGTGTAGTGATCAAAGTTGTTGGGGTATAAATGATGGTTGAGAGTGGTTTTTCCAGAGTGGCGGGTTTTACTTCATTGTTTTCAGAAGTAGATAACTCTGGGATGGTTGTAGAGGTGGTTACAGCGGTGGTAGATGTTGCTGAAGTCGAAGTGGTGGTGGATGTTGCTGAAGTTAAAGTTGTAGTGGATGATGTAGAAGTGGAGGTGGCTGATGTTGAAGTGGAGGTGGCTGATGTTGAAGTGGTGGTAGCTGAAGTCGAAGTAGTTTCTTCGACGGCAGAGGTTGTTACTTCTGAAGACGTGGTGATTGGAACATTAGTTGATGACGTTGAAGTTGATGAGGTCGAAGTTGTTGAGGTCGAAGTTGTTGAGGTCGAAGTTGTTGAGGTCGAAGTTGTTGAGGTCGAAGTTGTTGAGGTCGAAGTTGTTGAGGTCGAAGTTGTTGAGGTTGATGTTGTTGAGGTCAAAGTTGACGAGGTCGAAGCAACAATGGCAACGCTGGATGATACCACCACTTCATTACCAAGAATCAATTTCATGTTTTCAGCAAAATTATTTCCATTGTTCACATTTGACCATGCAGAAGCAGCATCCCAAAGAGAAATCCCTCCAAAATATGGACTACTCATAATCTCACTGGTCAAGTACTTTGAAACAGTGCTAGGGTCGGCGTAACCACTACCAGCGGCGGCAGGAGCACCGGGCAAACCTAAAAACAACTTAATATTCTTGTTTGGAGAAGTATTTTGAGCGTAGTCTAACCAAGTGTTCCAGTTAAACAGAGGACCCAAAGAACAGTAGTTGTTGTAGAATTGGACAAAGGCGAAATCAATTTCAACTTCACTCAAAACGTTACCAACAGACTGATCAGGGTATGGACATTGTGGAGCAGCTGAGAGATAATATTGTTTGGAAGTGTCTTGCGCGAACAAATTACGAAGTTCCTTTCCTAAAGCAACATAACCAGTTTGATCGTTATTTTCAATGTCAAAATCGAACCCGTCAACAACAGCATCGTCAAAAGGTCTGTTGGTTTGATCTTGACTGTTACCAAATGTATTCCACAACTTGGTTGCAAAATCTGCACCTTGGTCTTCTGAAGTAAAACCATACGCACCCGAGGCACCACCTAAAGATAACAACACCTTCTTACCCAAACCTTGACAAATCTTGATATCTTCGGCGATTTGAGGACAGTGCAAGGTACCAGCTTCGGTGAAAGATCCTTCACAAGCATTTGCAAAATTCAACTGGATATTTGGAAATTGATAAAGAAAAGAAAGAATCACAATATCTGCAGCATTCGATTGACAATAAGAAGCCAACGGTTGTTGAGAACCAACTGAGTTTTGACCCCAATACATAGCAATATTGTTGTTTGCTGAGGAAGAGAATGCATCAGCACTAAAAATGAATAAAAAAATAGAGATTAGAGAGATCATATTGAGAGTTAGAGAAAACTAGCTAAAATAGAGAAAATAGCTTAGAGAAGTAACTGGAGAAAATGGCAATAGCAAAAAAGCTAGGAATAGAGGACTCGTTGATAAAATGTTAAGCTAGCGTAAGGAGTGACTAGATAACAAAAGACTAAGCTTGAAAAAGAGTGACGAGAGGTAGGTGAGAGATAAATAAACTATACCCAAAAAATGAATAAATAGGCATTGGACGCAATATATACTGTAAGTTTCATGAATCGTTGAAAAGTGAACAGAAAACACAAGGCACTCTCTACAAATGTAAACAAACAACTCACCATGCTCAATTGAGCCAATAAGTTCCGTATTTAACATTTATGTATGGAAACCGTTTCGTAAACGGTACAGAAAAGTACAAAAAAGGACGAATTCTGCTGGCTTGTCCTCCTTTAGTTAAGTTATGTATATAAAAACCACAACATTCTTGATTTGTAACGTGATCTACCTCAAACCAGAGTACCCACCTGTTACGGTAGGGGAACCAGCACGCGTTTGGCGATGGTTTTCGCAGCTAAAATTGAATTTTTCTCAGTTAGGAAATTGCTGCTTCCTGTATATAACAACAACAAACAACGTCGTCTAAGGGGGCAACAGGCTCACAATGGGATAGTTACAGCTAGAAAAGAAGGGATGACCCCTCTAACAAAGTCAATTGGTCACCCCGTGCAAAAATTAAAGGTCAGCCAACAAGGTATGACGATTTTCATCAATAGCGACCTGTGAAAAAATTGGGCCTTTAGAAGTGTAAGAAATGAAACATGATAAAATGTAACCGGCGATCTGGTTATTCAAACCATGGATCGGCATTTCTATTCTAGTTCCGTGAACAGTGGTTACATATCGTAAAATACTACGTCATTCGCCAACATGTCACGTGACGCTCCTTTTTGAGATGGAAGAGCCAGCATTGACAGGCAAATAGGAAGACGTAGAATAAAACGCCAAGTGGATACAATAAGCAAAGTAATTACACGTCTAGAAATTTCATGAGAAATGTCACACTAGGAAATGTCATGAAATGTTGCTGTAGAGACATCGAGGGAACGTAGCATAAGTGAAATGTTCGTTCTCTCTTAGTGATGAGAGACATACAAGTTATGATGGAGATAGCAAACACTCCGCGAACATAATAGGTGAGATTTTCATAGGAGATGTAAAATTCTAGCATGGTGATGCGAGACAGCGATTAAGAGTTGTCAGGGCCGCCAGAATTATGGTGAAAAATTGTCAGATTGCGAGGTCGTTTTGAGAATTTCTTTGCAAATCTGGGGTCCGAGAAACACGACGCATCGTCGTAAAGTCGCAAGGCTTACATCAAAGAACAAAAACATAAGGGGCGTAGTAATGATGTTCTATCGGACACGTAACTTGAAGTCCTTGTTACTACAAAACAAAGACTTCAAGTTACGATGTGGTGTCGCTATGCAATCTGAAACAATCGCGATGAAAACGCGCGAAAATGGAAGGGTTGAGCATCAGCGAAGATTCAGAAGGGGGTTTCGAAGGCCCTCACAGGAGAGGAATCACATGGAGTTGCAAGAGAGGAGTTGTACGGAGAGTCTCAAAAGATTTTACAGGAAGAATATCAATAGGATTTATTGGTGAGTTTAGAATTTGGACTACTAAAATTGGCTATAATTACATGAGTCGAGCAAAATCTAACGAAGTAATATAAATAAGTAATATGATTTTACTATTGTACAAGAGTCAGACTAGTGCTAATAGAATATAAGAATTGACTAGAATAATTTAAGCGTAGCGAGAATTTTAGTGATTAGAATTATTTGAATATTAGTGAGGAAACACATTTTAATAGTGCCTGAGGAGATCGGCATTCATCAGATTTTCATCAGCACGTTAGTCTGAGTTTACTAGAAGTTGAGAAATTGTCCCTAAGTCGCTACTCTCGTTAGCTACTTAATTTAAATAATGCGGTGATGATTTTTAGTATAATGATTTGGAAGAGAAAGATGTTGCGGTAATGATATTTTTGAACTCGATAATACTGCGGTGATTTTCATACTAGGGTAGTTAATGTTCTAAATGAAGCCATCTGCAGATATTGTTAGTATCCAGTAGGAAACAGTAGTTATAATGAATTTACTAGTTACGGGATTCTCCAAGAATGTATATATGTTGACTAAGTTAATAAACCTCAAAGAGGAATTTGTATTGTAAGTTTTTTTGCGAATTTTCATAATTTCATTGATATCATTAATTTTACAAATCACACAAAATATGTTGTCAAAGTAAGATCATGTAGTATATTGATGATGCCTAGTTATATAGAAGATAGATAGATCCACAACTTATTTGCTAAATTCATTATCTGATCTTCAATGTTCACGAGTTTTTCACTAGTCATTTCAATAAGTCATTTTCACTAGTCATTTCACTAGTCATTTTTCATGTTCACAAAGCCATAGCTCATTATCACGCACACAATTACAACATTGAGTTATTGTCGCTAACTTGCACATCGAATAGGTAACTGTAAGTTCAGACGAGCCTGATTCCTCATAACAGAACATATTTTAGAAGTATATTCTACTCTCTCTTGAAAAAGGATAGAAGCTTCACACGCCTGTTCATATCCTTCTTCTAGCAATATCTCAAGATATCAAAGATTGAGTAATTAGTTCTGGCAGATGGCTCCTAGTAGTTGGAGGGTCTGTCATAGGCCGAAACACTATTTTTGTTGTGTCTCATATTGCCTACCACAATACTAAATCCTGTAAGATGAAATCATCAAACTTCTGAATTAGTAAGTACCTTGATAGATATATTTATTGCCGTGACTTGATATTCTCAAAAGCAGCTGCTTATTCAGCTACCTTACGTTTTATTCTACTAAATTCCACATATCTGAAAAATTGTTAAATGAAGACGCAGATATCAAGACTGGGCGATCTAATTGATCCAATAGCCTCATATTTGATTAAGTAGCCTCTAATTCCCACACTTTTTACGATTAATTGTCGTCCGATTATAATCCTCGAGATTGAATTGAGTATATACTAACCGTAATTAATAACTTTCACTCTATTTCACTTCCGAGTGGGGCACACTAATTACCATACCCCTATTTAAGCCGAACGATTCTAACTAATTCACATCGACCAATTACATCAATTCACTTACATTTAATTAGCTCCAATGTTTACAAAACTTCGCCGAACTAACTGTCACAAAACTAATTTGTATTGTTACGGGCTGCGGATCTGATTTTTTTGATTGGAGAATTATTAGTACACATGAGGCCTCCTGGATTGCTCTTCATAAAGTCACAAATTATTAGTAATTGAACAGCTTCCAAAATGACGTCTTGATTATATTAGCAGAAAACACATCTTTCATCTGAAATAAAGGATGGGGGTTGCTGTTCTATATCTACGTAGAATAATCTCCGTATACGTCTCCTAAACGTTCAATATTTCTCCTTCGTTTATTTGTTTATACGGTACTTAATTGGTTCATGTAAACCCCGTCCCGTCTAGTTTCCGTGGCAATATATCCGTAGTCTACTAACCTATTGGATACACGAAAGTTGTGTGTGGTTTCCATTTCAATTCGACGTCATAATGCCACAAAACCAGATTATACTTAGCCCAACGTAAAGGGGGCAATCTCAGGAAATTCACATATTTTCATATCTATCTCGAGTCTTAACTTATTTGTCAATATGAGGTATTGTTTGAATATCCTTATAGCTCACCTACTTCCTGTTACCGCACCGTCATTGAGTCCTTTAATACCCCGTAATTAATTTCGTAACTTTGGTCGCACGTTCATATTTTCAGCAGCACATTGCACGTAACCAATCCCTAAACTTTCGGCGAAATTTCGGCGGAAGGGTTAAAAATATCAATCCAACACTTGAGGGATTTACATATGATAATTCAAAGCAATATAAAAGGAGAACATTTCCCACAGTATAATTTCAAATCTAGCATCTTGAACTCAAACATGTCAGTTGAATTTAAATCTACTAAAGCCACCAAGAAGGATAACCACCTTTACACCAAGTTTACATACGAAAACTCTGTTGTTGAAAAGGATTCCAACGGAACCCTCCTCGTAACTCCAACCGCAGTTGACTATGACTTCAAGCTTGACTTAAAAACCCCTAAGACCGGTTTATTATTAGTTGGTCTTGGTGGTAACAACGGTACCACATTGGTGAGTGCTATTTTAGCTAACAAGAAGAACATCTCCTTTGAAACCAAGGAAGGTACGGTGAAGCCAAACTATTACGGTTCCGTCACACAGTCTTCTACCGTCAAGATCGGTGTTGACAAGGAAACAGGTAATGATGTTTATGCACCATTCAGCTCCATCGTTCCATTAGTCAATCCAAACGATTTGGTAGTAGGTGGTTGGGATATCTCCAAGGCTCCATTGGACGAAGCAATGAAGAGAGCCAAGGTTTTGGACGTCACTTTACAAGACAAATTACAACCATACCTCAAAGATATTGTCCCAATGCCATCGATTTACTACCCTGATTTTATTGCATTGAACCAAAAAGATCGTGCCGATAATGTATTCAACTCTAATGATGCTGGTGAAGTTTTGACTAACAACAAGTGGGCCGATGTCGAAAAGATCAGAAAGGATATTCGTGACTTCAAGGCTAAGAACTCCTTGGACAAGGTTATTGTTTTGTGGACTGCAAACACCGAAAGATACGCTGATGTTATTGCATCGGTCAACGATACCGAGGAAAACATCTTAAGTGCTATCAAAGACAACCACGACGAAATCGCTCCATCCACTATTTTCGCCGTTGCCTCTATTTTAGAGAACGTTCCATATATCAACGGTTCTCCTCAAAATACATTTGTTCCAGGTGTAATTGAGTTGGCTGAAAAACACAAGACATTCATTGGTGGTGATGACTTCAAGTCAGGACAAACCAAAATCAAGTCTGTCTTGGCCCAATTCTTGGTTGATGCTGGTATTAGACCGGTTTCTATTGCTAGTTACAACCATTTGGGAAACAACGATGGTTACAACTTGTCAGCCCCAGCACAATTCAGATCCAAGGAAATCTCCAAGCAATCTGTTGTTGACGACATTATCGAGTCAAACGAAATCTTGTACAACGATGAAAAAGGTAGAACCGTCGACCATTGTATTGTTATCAAGTATTTGCCAGCTGTTGGTGATTCCAAGGTTGCTATGGATGAATACTACTCTGAATTGATGCTTGGTGGACACAACAAAATTTCTATTCACAATGTTTGTGAAGATTCTCTCTTAGCCACTCCATTAATCATCGATTTGGTGATTGTTACCGAGTTCTTACAAAGAGTTCATTACAAGAAGGCTGAAGAATCCGACGAAAAGTACCAAGACTTCTATGCCGTTCTTACGTTATTGAGTTACTGGTTGAAGGCTCCTTTGAGTAAGCCAGGTTTCAAGCCAATCAACGGTTTAAACAAGCAAAGACAAGCATTGGAGAACTTGATGAGATTGTTGGTCGGTTTACCAATCAACAACGAGTTGAGATTTGAAGAAAGATGTTTATAAACTTATGTTGAGAGATAGATGATGAAGATGTTATAATTCTTATGAAACATCATAATCTCAAACATTAAGAATATAAAAACCGGTTTGATATATATTCCAAGTCTTCTCAGTAAATGTACTGAGCAGCATTAATAATTTGCTAGCAAATAAATAAATATGTCCTTAATTACTAGAGGATAGAGTTGTAATAGAGAGAGTAACATGAAAAGCTAATTTATGAAGATGTTAGAAGCCTAAGGATCCATGAATGATCTTAGATCTGGGATCGGACACTTTTCGATGTTATTAACACACTCGTCCACCTAAATATTGGTAGGCGCTATCTGTACTTAGCACCTCGGTTGAAATGGCTGCGAAAACCGAAAATCGAAAAATTACACATGTAGATTCCCAACCTAAAATCCAACATAGAGTTGATATACGAGATTTAGTGACTATTTCGAACTCATGAGAACCTTCAGGATACATTTATTAAATTAGAAGATAATTACTTTAAGAGCTCACCACTTGGAATAAACCTTGAGTTCCTTAGATTATTGATTATTAAATTGATTCGTTGTTATTCTCATATTCCTTTATACTTCATTTTGGTCAATTATGAATTTTCTTTATTTGAATCCATCTTTAGTAATTCTCTTCCATATTATTCAAAACAGGAGCATCTACGGTCCTAACTATTATGCGCTTAAAACTTGCAAAACTGTCGGGTATATATCAGAGTTTGATGAAAAAATCAGTGTGATAATTGTATGTTCTAGAAGGCATGAACTAATATAGATTATAAATGATACAAAAACAATATGATCAATTCCAACTATGAAGATTTGCGTATCCATTTGAATATAAGATATTTGTATATGATATATTTCTAAAATGATACAAAAGTCAGGTGAATAGTAATAGATAAATAATATGTCAGATAATCAGTATTCTTGAATATTCACAATTCACTACTTAAAACTCTGCTAAAAAACCAAACATTGTCCTGTTCAATTCTAGCAATATCCTTCTGAATTGAGCAGTATATTCACTACAATCTTACTAATATTAAATACATATCTAGGCTAACTCATAATCGGTCGTGCGAGCGACCAATGCTTTGTTTCAAATTATATAGTCAACGACCCCAGTTGAATATTGTAGGTAATTTCCATTTAATATTCGTATATGATGAATTGGTGGGCTATAATAGGTTACTATAGATGCTACTAGTTACTAGAGTCAGTTTTGGTCAATATACCTCTAGCTAAAACAACTGACGTTCGTGAACTGCATATAACACACATAAGAATCCTAGAAGTTACGTTATTCGCAACTTTAATTACTGAGAGAACTATAGGCGAAGCACATTATTTAACTAGAGATGTACAAGGTTAGTTGCTAAATCTCACTTATAATCAATATTCACTTTTCACTCTTTAAAGCTCTTCTAATCCACAAATACTTCGCTACGCTCAGTATTTGGCCATTTTCTCTGCCCAGGCATTTGTGACCTCGGTTCTCACTACATCAGCTTTAGTGATCTACATCTTCTACAAATGTTGGCAAATCATTTTTGGTCAAGCCCTTCGTCTCTCGTGACCATCGGAATTTCTTGACGTCCTTATACGATGCGCAGCTAAATGGGTCTACGTATATGCAAGGAGAATTAATGTATTGCGGTGATGATGCGATCCTGATTTTTTCCTTTAGCAGTTTCCAACTACCCAACCAGGTGTACTTACCATAGTTGGAAATTCGCACCCAACAAAATGGAAGTTACAAGACGATGGATAAGGAGGTGTCACTGTCGCTTATAAATTCTCCAAGGGGAGGGTGGCGCGATAAGACTTGCTGACAAAACCCACTTCGCATTTCTCCTTCCCGTGGCCACTATGTTGCCATCTGGTTCGAGGCTCCAGGCTCCGTAGTTCGGAGTGAGATCTCTGAAAGATCTCATATTGCTTTGTTTTCGCTAGCGTTCGCTAATATACATTCTCCCCGCCAGTCTCCTCTTAACTCCTCATTGAACCGAGCTGGTACATCGGTTTGTTAACGCTGGTGTGGTAACGTTTGACTCTTTGATGTACCCCTCTAGCTAGTAATCTTAATAGCTAGAAAATCACAAGACCGAGGAATATTAGATCCATGGGTCACTTATATAGGTCACTGTGTACTGGTAACTCTTGGCCACTCTTGGCCACTCTGTGTTGGTCACTCTAGGCCAACATAATTATACCACTGTACCTAACCACTGTACCTAACCATTGTATTTAGGCCACTCTACATATGTCACTATGTTCAATTAAGCACCATTGTCTGACTCCGTGCTGAGAGATGATGGGGCTGGATATTATGCGCATACAGTTTTTATCCCTAATTGATGTCAACCATGACACCGGAATTAGATGAGATTAGTCGGGAATAATGACCATTGAAGCGTTGGGAAGATAACTTAGCACCACGGGTCGGGGGATATCACTTTGGCTATGATTTTCCGGAGTAGTATGCTAAGATTTTTTGTGTAATTTCCCCTCCTCAGTATAAAAGCAGGCGCGTTGCCACTTTTTCCTCCTCTCGACCAAGTCACATACTTTTCAATGGCACCACAACTCACAGTTAAGGTTGGAGCAGCCAAACCAGGCGAAACTGCCCCTAGAAGAAGAGCAGCTCAAAAGGATGGAGCCCTAGAACGCCCACTTGATTGTAAATCGACAACAGTTCCAGAATTTTTGAATGAGTTTTTGACCAAACACGGCAACAGAAATGCCATGGCATGGAGAAACCTTATCAATATCCATTCCGACACCAAGAAGGTTACAAAGTTTATTGATGGTCAGGAAACCAAAGTTGATAAGCAATGGACCTACTATGAATACTCCCACTATAATTACATCACACACAGTGACTTGTTGAGCCTTGTCAAATATTACTCAGTAGGACTTACTTCTCTTGGAATCTTGCCAAACCATCAGAACAAGCTCCATATCTATGCAGCAACTTCTCAGAAATGGTTCCAAACCTTCCTTGCCTCGACCTTCCAATCGATTCCAATTGTCACTGCTTATGACACTTTGGGAGAGTCGGGTCTTACCCACTCCTTGGTTCAAACTGAATCAAATGCAATCTTTACTGATAACACGTTGTTGGGCTCGCTCGTCAACCCCTTAAAAAAGGCCACTACTGTCAAGTACATCATTCATACTGACCCAATCTCTGAAGACGACACCAGGCACAATGGAAAATTATACGCGGATGCAATCTCTGCCAGAGAGAAGATTTTAGAGGCTAGACCTGACATAAAATTTGTTTCCTATGATGAGCTTATCCAATTGGGTAAGGAAAACTTTAAATCTGACGAAGAATCCCTCAACATGCCAACAAAGACCGACTTGGCCTGTATTATGTACACCTCAGGGTCTACCGGAGATCCAAAGGGTGTGGTGATCACCCACGAAAACGTTTTGGCCGCTCTTGCTGGTATTTCTACCAATGCAGGTAGGGATGTCGTCAACAATAACGATATTGTCATTGCTTTCCTTCCGCTTGCTCATATTTTCGAAATGGCTTTTGAACTTGCTTCCTTATGGTGGGGTTCGTGTTTGGGTTATGCAAACGTAAAGACTCTTACTCCAGACTCGTGTAGAAATTGCGAGTCCGATTTGCAAGAGTTGAAACCAACTATTATGGTTGGTGTCGCAGCTGTCTGGGAGTCTGTAAGAAAAGGTGTATTGGCAAAGGTTAAGAAGTTACCTCCAATCTCCCAAAAGATCTTTTGGGCCGCTTTCAAGGCCAAGGGTGCATTTACTCACTATAATATCCCAGGTGCTTCGATGTTTGATGTGGTATTCAAGAAGGTGAGGGAAGCAACTGGTGGTAGATTGAGAGTCATTTTGAATGGTGGTTCCCCAATTTCAAAAGACGCACAAGTCTTCATTTCTACCTTGATCTGTCCTATGTTGTTAGGATATGGTTTAACTGAAACCTGTGCCAACACCACCATTTGTGAATTCCACCCATTCGAATACGATGTTGCAGGTACATTAACCGGTGCAGTCACTGCTAAGTTAATTGACGTTGCTGATGCAGGATACTTTGCAAAGAACGATCAAGGTGAAGTTTTGTTGAAGGGTAAGTGTATTACCAAGGAGTACTACAAAAATGACAAGGAAACTGCCGAAGCCTTCACTGAAGATGGCTGGTTTAGAACTGGTGATATTGCCGAATGGACCCGCAGTGGTGCTCTTAAGGTTATTGATCGTAGAAAGAACTTGGTTAAAACCTTGAATGGTGAATACATTGCTTTAGAAAAATTGGAAAGTACTTACAGATCCAACCCAATTGTCCTTAATTTAATGGCCTACGCCGACCAATCCAAGGTCAAACCAATTGCCATTGTCCTTCCTAACGAAAACCATCTCAAGCTGTTCCTTATCGACGAAAAGATTTACTCCGAAGACGAATTGAAGTCGATGGAGTTGAGTCACTTGTGTGAAGACAAGAAGGTTGTGAAGGCCGCTCTCAAGTACTTGATTTCCACTGGTAAGAGTCAAGGCTTGAAGGGAATTGAGTTGCTTCAAAACATTGTTTTGTTGGACGAAGAATGGACTCCTCAAAACGGTTTTGTTACTTCTGCTCAGAAATTACAGAGAAAGAAGATTTTGGCTGCCTGTCAGAAGAGAGTTGACGAAGCATATGCCAGCTCCTAATGATACTAGAGCCGGAGATGGACATTTTTGAATTCTTTTACTCTCCATTGTAACTGTTTCTTGAGCTCTAATACTGAGTATGAATTCGGTACTAATTTGGTCTCTACACATCTCAGTGTATTGAGAAGTAACTATCACTTTCTCAAGCTCATGTGCATGTTCAAGTCCGACCTTTAAGTGCTAATTGACTTAGCAACTTAACTTGTGCTGGCAACTCTAGGCTTCTACAATTTCATTGGACTTCAAGCTCATTTGTCTTATCCTATGCTGCTCTGTTTTTTTTATCTCGATGAAAACACTTTGTTTTACCGGGACCTCCCGAATAATAAGTTTCACGTCACTATACGTAGTTAGTTTTAATGTTTCAATATATTTATTTAACTTTATACTGAGCAAATACTGAGCAAATACTGAGCGTAGCAAGTATTTGTGAATCAGAAGAGTTTTGAATACTGAGAGCACTTGAATATGTGAGACTGACTTTTGAAAAAATAAGATAAATACTTAGCAGATCAGTAGTTAGAGGTAACTCATTTAAATATTATCTAAATTATTCTTTTACTTATTTGTATTCAATTTCTTAAGTAATTTAAGTCAATTACATGTAGAGGTACGTATTTAGTGAGAAAACTAATAATTTAGTGACAATCATAATGAAGAATAGCATTACGAACTATTCAATAAGTTATCGAATACCAGTTATATATTATCTCTTTCCTCTCATACTTCTCTCAGTAATTAAAGCTTCATATATTCTAGTTTTAAAGGTTCTTGGAGGGCATTATATAATAATATTATATGCAGTACACATACATCAGTAGATTCAGCAACAGGAATAATGATCAAGATTGCCTCTACTAACTAAATTAACATCTAGAGTAACTTGAGTGGCTCCCAATATGTCATATACGAATTACCAGTAATTCTAAATAGCAATTAACCACAATACTCAGCTTGAAGTTTATATTACATAATCTTCCAAAAAGTTCAAAATTAGATCTTTGTGCGATCTAGTTAAATTAATGAATACTAATGAGAATCGTAGTGAATATTTGTGGAAATTAGTGAATATAAATGCAAATTGGTGAATATAAATTCAAATTCGTGGATATTTAGTGTTCATAAGTGAATATTAGTGACTTATAGTGAATATTATTGAGACTTAACGGAATATTTATGAATTCTTGAATAGTTCTCTGATAATTTATATGCACTACACGATCACCGGTAGAATCAGCTAGATAAATATTGATCAAATTGCCTTTATTACCTAAGTTAAAATCTAAAACAACTTGATGTAGTCCCCACTATATCATATCCAAATTCCAGTACTATCAACAACTTATTACCCACGATATTCAACAAGTAGTTTAGATTACGTAATCTTCCAATCGTTTTTCTTCATTTAATGAGATTTAGTGACATATTGCATAAATCTCTTGTTAAATACCTCGCTTCGTCCAGTATACTAAGAATAGCATTGCAGACTATTAATCAACCTACTGAGTATCAAAATAATACAAAAATTCTATTATTCTCAAGATCTTGATGAGATTTCTAAAATTCGTTAGATGGAGAAAGAGCGAGAGAAATAACAAGAGCACTAACTTCGCTCAGTTTTAGCCAAAAAGAACGCTAGCAAGATCTCAAGTCGAATCGCAAGCAGTTCACTAATCTCTAACGACTTACGCATGTGACTTTATAATACTGAATAAATTGTCCTCCAACTGGAAAAATTTGCAGCCAGTCAAAACACCAACAATCCTGCATATATACTTGATGAGGTGGTGGGGAAGTAGTGGTTTCCTTTCGGAGTCGGGTATTCTAGAACTACTCTCGAAATCTAGACTCTCTGACCTCTCCCGACACTTTGACTCTTGCTTAATCTGATGAACAACAGTTTTCTAACCTCCATAGACACCTCCGAATCTCTTCTTAATCTCACTCAAGGTTAAACCGTTATGTAAACACAATTGTAACAAGATTCTTGCCTTCTGTGGATTTAAATATCCACCTGCTATAGCACAGTCTAAAGCCACTTTCTTGTTGTCTTTATTAATATGTTTTGGTAACGAGCCTCGAGGAACCATTCCGTCCATCGCTCTCTTTGAATAGATCACAGGAAATCCGCCGTACTTCTTACTAAGTTCGGCTACAAATTGATTAGTTTCGTCAGACATCGAACCTGCACCCATAGTGGCCAATACCAAACCCTTTGCTCCCAACTCTTTGACAGTAACCTCAAGAATCTTATTGTTGAGGCCCTGGTGAGCAAAAATGATGGGAACTTCAGGTAACTCGGATATCGGAAGCGTCAAATTGAAATACGACAAACCGAGAGGCTTTGCGGCCGGGAAGTAGTAATGAATTTCGTTATTGACAAAGTTTCCAATGTAGCCCTGGCCAATAGACTTGAAAGTATCCAACGAGTTGGCGTTTGACTTTGTGATATAAAACCCCGATCCGATCCGATCGTTCAACGCGACTAATACCCCTCTTCCCCGGGACAGTTTACTGGATGCAATGACAATTGCCTGGTACAAGTTCATAGGGCCATCGGAAGAGATCGCTGTAGATGGTCTCATAGATCCACACATGACTATTGGCTTATATGTGTCGATAGTCAACTGTAAGAAGAACGCAGTTTCCTCCATGGTATCGGTTCCGTGAGTGATCACCAAACCATCGTAGTTTTCCACGTCCTCTTTGATTTTTTCGTACAAAATCAAAAGCTCTTGAGTTCCGATTTCCTTCGAGTCAAGGTTGAGAACTTGTTCATATTCCAAAATACAACTTGTAGAGAGGTCAGGAATGTTCTTGACCAAATCTTCGATGGTCAAATCAACCTCGTACCCGGCTGTTTGAAAAGAACTCGATCCCTTGGACGCAATGGTTCCTCCGGTCCCCAATACCTTTATGACAGGAAGAGATTCGTACGTAGATGTCTCTGAGAACGATGAGATGGATCCAGCACGATACTTGATCCGAAAAACGGGATGTTCGATATCGTGGCTATCCTCCATAATCTCATATGGAGTAGACTCTGGAAGGGTCTGCAATGGCACGTAGCTGGAAGTAGAATGCAATTCTTCACTCATATTGATGGACTGAAATGTGGGGGTAATGTCTGGCTATTTCTATGTTACCGTACCTAAGTTATGTTAGGTGAGGTGTCAGATATTTTAGATAGTAGGGTTTTCAGTGACCGCTCTTTAAATCTTGTCCAAATGGTCTCTAACTTGGTGGCTGTAAAATTTGAATCCATTGGAGTAAAATCTAGTTTTGCAGATTTTGATAGTCGTGCGCAGGAATAACATCAAGTCACATGACTGGAGAGCGTGTGTTACACGTGACTCGTTTATAAGTTAAAATTTCACCTCCACCCACAACAACTCTACCACAGGCAACGATGGGATTTTTTAGTAAAGAAGATGAAGTTCCAAAGCTTCCACCAAACAAATCCAAGCGGAAGGAGTGCTGGGATTCACGTGATAAGTTTTTCGAATGCTTAACAAAAAATGGAATCGACAACTCGATGGATCCGAAGGAGAAGTCAAAGGTAGACCTGAATTGCGGAGACTTGTTAAAGGAATTCGAGGGAAAATGTGTCGCCAGTTGGGTGAAGCATTTTCAGGATAAGAGGTTTAATGATTTGGTGAGGAGTAGGTATATTGAGAAGTTACAGAGGGAGGGAGCGGAGGAATTACCGTTTAAGTTGGAGAACAGGAAGTAAAAGTAACCGAGCGAAGCGACGTAAAAGCAACTGAGCGAAGCGAAGTTGCTTGAGCGTGATCTGTATCAGTTCCCTGTGCGCTACGTTCTTAATGACGATCTCTTGATATTAGTCAAAAGGAGCACGCTCCTTCTCCACAATCTCTTGTGAATATAAGAAACTATCCCGAAACTAGCAGAGAGAATATTAATGGGATTCTGCCAGTATTTATAATTAAATATTACAAGCTTCGCTAGCCCAGGGCCACAGTTTATCCACAATTACAGCCAATGACGCCAATTGTACATATTTGGTCAATACATTTAAATGTAAATAGTTATATGATAGTACCATAGGTACAATGACATGCTAGAGTTCTAGCTAGTAGGTGTAATAAAGGACAATATAGTCCTGTTAATTTATAGTGGCCACCTAGTGCTGACGTCTTTGCTGAGCACAACTATAGTTTCGAGGAGCTTAGATAATGGAAGCATGAGGTTCAAGGAGTAAGATGAACAATTTTATTAAATCATGAAGAGTCCGAGACAAGTTTTCACTTGTCCGATCAACTTTTTCTTCACTTTTTCTTCACTTTATCATCAACTTTTCTTCAACTTTCTTCACATACACTAAACTGCAGCAATCATCACTGGCTCTCTTCCCACGATCTGTAAATCAACGTCCAAAACATCCAAAATCGAGCCCCACTCATACTCGCCTCTCTCAAGTATCAAAAAACTCAAGTCCATTACCATACTGTCACCAGGACCTACGTCAGTTCCAGTATGATTCTGTAGCACTCCGTTTATCAAGATCTTGCGATCTATTGTTAACCGTACAAAGCTTGGATGGAAAGTACCCACTTGTACTGAGAATGGTAGATGTCGGAGTATACCTCGGATAGGTTTATCCGAACTGTTGACTATGGTCGTTCTCATGGTGTAAAAATGTTCTGTCTCCAATATGTATTGAGTGCCCACCTTTTTTATAGGGACATGGGGATCTTCGTCCAGGAAAATAGTGTTCACAAGTCTGATCTGGTTGTAGACGAGGATACTGGCCATTTTTGGTGTAAGTCTAATATTACGAAGCTCAATGTTACCGAACCTAGAGCCTGGCTTTTGTGAGAATTCATCAACTCCAGTTTTTCTCTTTAATGATACTTCACCAACTCCAGTTTCTGTCTTGTCTTCTCCAGTTGGAACACTTTCCCAGGTTCCTTGTAATTTTTCGAGAATCACACTTCTTAACCAGAACATTTCTCTTATCTTCAACTCTTCTTGTTCACTAACTGAATAGTTCTTGATGAATTGCTTGTTTCTGAGAGATGGGATCGCGAGCGTCAAGTCTGTGTCTTGGTTGGAGATTCTCTTGATGGGTAATAATAAACGAGATGTCTTGCCAGGTTCGATACAGTCGATAATTTCAAAACGTGGCAAACTCTTTGTTGTAGTATTTGATGATTTAGAACACTTTCCATTCTCTATCCTTGTGGCTTCGGCTATAGACATTCTCTCCATCTCTGTCTCTATCTTAGTGTCCTTTTCGTTCGAGTCTCCAAATTCGTAGACCAACCTAGTCTTCAACTTCTCAGAAAATGAGTTTCTGAGGTCTACGATCAATAAACAGTAGTCGGAAATGTCCCTAGTTTTCAGGTGGTTGATATCAGTGATAAATTTCATCACTTTTTCCAAGTTTTCCTGAACAAGTCCCCCAGAATTACCATCAAACCCATGAAGCGACGAGGAAAATAATGGAATAACGTCACATCCAACTATTTCTAACGATGGTATGATAGTGAAGTTCAAAGGAACGTCTACAGACTTGACGAAACTTTTGCCAACATCTTTGGAGTCCTTGTTAGAATATTCCAAGATGATCTTCAGCTCTTTCATGTTCCGTTTGGCAGTGACCTCATAATCAATTTTGATATTGCTCCTTGGAGCAATCGTTTTGTATTTTTCACTTATGACATTTTTGTTGAGGATTCTGAAGGGTTTGCATTTGAGTAAATACCACTCTATTTCGTAGATTTCTGGTGCTGTTAGTTGTGCAGAAGCTGATAGTTTCTTGCTAAGCGGGTCGATCGTACTATCCCAGAAGGAGAACGAAAGATAGTTTATGAGCTCGTCTGAATGGTTGGTAAGAGAAATGGAGAATTGAAACCTTTCTCCTTCTAATAGCATGAGCCAGCCATTAGTTACCAGTATTTCGGTAAGCGACAATGTCGGTTGAGGTGGAATTACCGTCAACAGAAATGTTTTGGTAGAAACACGGTTGGAAATATTGTTGGAACTGAGGTTTGAGGTGAGTTTCGTGAGGATAGACGGCGATGATATAGCAGAGAGCTGCGATGGACACGACAGCACTGGAAGTGATGTTGAAAGTGTTTGAGGTATCGAGGTGGATGCATATGATTTACTCTCCTCACTCAATTGTAATGTTGGTGCTTTAGTTATCTTCATAGTGCGTTCAAAATTTTCCTTATCAACAATCTTGAACAATTGTTGGTCACAACAGCCGATACTTATGTTGAATCCGACAATATTCAACTCCCCCGCGTCCAACGGTTTGAAAGAAACTAGGAAGTTCTCGCTGGAGTTTGCTGGAATGATTAGCGTTCCTGTATGGGCAAGTGATTGAGATGGACTTGACTGTCCAAGTGTTGGCTGTGACAAGGCTCCAGCTCCAGCGCTGGAAGTTCCTGACACTAGAGGTGAAGATCCGGCACCAAAATATCCACCATTTTGTGCGTTAACTCCTGACACTCCTTGCTGAATAAATGGGCTCCGCTTTATATTCGAATTTGTGTTGGTCCTGTTCTTGATTGGTACTGGACGAGCATTAATGGATCCTAACGATCTTGTAAACGATTTCAATGTTTGGACTTCAACCTTTCCGTCAGTAACAATTGTTATATCATTAATCTCAACGTCAAATGCAAATGGGTTCTGGAGCTGTACTTTTAGTTGATAAAAATCATCTTTGATCAACAACTTCTCCCTGTTGACGAGTGTTGATTTGACCTTATTGTAAGGATTGAATACCTGAGAGGTAGATGAGGACCCAGTTCCATTAGGGGCCATCACAGCTCCAGTTCCTGCACCGCTTTTCACTGTATCTACCAAACCAACCTTGTTCTCATTTTTTTCGTACTCTTCATAAGGCGTCAAATCGTCTCTACTTTTAGTGACTAACTTCACTCTTCTTACCACAAATGGATCCCAGTATGGACTTGAGTATCCGAGGTTAAATCTATTGGAAAAGTAGACGATACTTTCGATTTTCTCTTTCAACTTCACCTGATCATCGGCTGGTAGGCAATGAGTAAACCTCGTGAGAAGAAGAATACAGATTTTGAGCAAGTACAGATAATCCTTGATGGCTTCCGAAATTTGCATACACGATTTGAGGACCAGAACCTGTAACGAGGTCCAGTTGCTTTGTACGTGATCAAACGCTGCAATCGAAGAGCTTTCTGTTTCTTTTTGAATGCCATAAATGGAGAATAAGTACTCAAATATTTCATGAGTAACTGAAGCATTGTCCGAGAACGTGTTTGGAGTTGTGATATTATGACTAGCTCCATTTTGATCCCCAGTATTGCTTTTATTAACTTCCGATATCAATTTCTTCCTAAACTGAGGTAATAATCCTACCAACAAAGTTTTCAAGATAAAAGCTCTCTTTCTCAACATCCCCAAGTCTGTATACATGGATGCCAAAGAGCAGTAAATCCTACACTGGTCAGCGATATTCATATCGACCAAATGTAAAGAAAAGATCTTCTCAATTTCATGGAGAATATCTGACTTCAGGAAGTGCATTGAGTCTTCAAGATAGGTCTTTATCATGTATCTAATGATCCTTAAGATAGACTCAACGTAGACAATGTCTGGAACCATGTTTTCGAAATCATTTGTACTCAAATTGTATAACTGTGACACTTTTGAAGAGATGAGTTTGATGCATTCTGGAAGTGGTAGAGAAGAGAAATCCGGCGTAGACGAGAAGTTAAAGCTGCTGCTGCTGCTGACGGAGTTTCTAGGAGAATATGTTGAGTTTCGTGATGCTGCTGATTTTATATGTCCGTTTATAGTTGGGGTCGAGTTGTTATTGGTATTGGTCATGGCGTTCGGAGATCCATTGCTTCCATTACTGGCGCCCTCCGATGATGACCTTGCTGAAGTCTCGCCGACTGAAGATAACACAGCCTGTAATTTACTCTTTGACAATTGTAAAACATTACAAATGATTTGGTTTGGCATTTGAAACCCCACTCCAATCAGTTGTAGGAGGTTAATACTGATCCCGATACCCTCCAAGGCACCACCGAGCCAAAGAAAATCTTCACACTTCTTCAAACTAGTGAGAGATTCAATAAAAGATTGAAGTGCGTCTTGATATTTGCCTGCAAGGAGATAGAAATTACCCATCAACTTTGATTGTCTGGCTATTTGTCTGATTTGAGGTTTGGATTTACTATCAGTGGTGGGGGAAGAAGTTGTTGGAGAATTGGAAAAGGAAACTTTGAACGAGGTTGAGCCAGAACTCAATCTTTTTTGAGCCTGGTTTATGGTTTTGGTGAGAATGTGACTATCTGTGATAGACACAGGAGACCGTAAAGTGATATTTGAATATGAAGATGCATAGCTATCCAAATTTGTCAAGAAATTTCTACTAATATCACAGAAAATAGTTTCCAATGCAGTTAATGGGGAAGAAACTCCTTCATGGAAGAATACCTGTTGAGGTTGAGTTTCTGAGCGAGTCAACGTCGAGATCTCGCTAGATGGTGTATCAAAGAGGATTAGATTTTGAACAATCGATGAAGGATATAATCTTTTTAACTCAGAGACGATTTCATGAGGAGTTTTTGGGGTTTTAGGCCCTTGAATTCCATGAGATTTAGTTCCATTCTTCTGGATTTCTTGAGACAGATTGGTCCTAAGTTTTTTAGAATTAATAGGAGGACTTCCAGACCCTTCGATAGTTGTGTGTTTAGGGTCTGGAGATGTTTCATCATCTGTGTGCTCCTTGGAATGATCTGGAGATTTCGACACTTGATGGTCTTGATTTGATTCTTGTTCATGATCACTATTTTTTATTTGTTCAGCACTACCAGACCATTTGCCTATCCCCACAATCACAAATGTCTTTCTAAATGGTTCAAAATCATGCAAAAAGATCGACTCTGAGTCTGCACCCGCTGTCAACAAATCTAAAAGTATTCGTCCCTTTGGAAAAGTCTGTGGGTTAAAAAATTGGAGCTGGTTGTTGGGAGTAATGTCAAGGAGTCTTACCTCGCTAGGCGTGGATCGTATCATGGACAAATATCGATGGAAATCGGCTTGGGTACACTGATTTACTGGCACCAAGAGCGTCTTGACCCTTGCGGGAGCCGTATAATTATACGTGTCAGACATGGTGGCCAAATGAATTCCTATATGTGTGAAACTATCCAATGAGAGAGAAGTTCACTTGGAAGTACTGACGCGTCACTATAAAAATTATAGTCCACCTGTAACTGTAGGGTATTTCAGTATTGACTGGAGAATAGATGGTGAAGTGATCTGGTAAAGGTAAACAAATGTCGCGTTTACATATTTGTCGGTAAAATGTCGTCAACGTCGAGACTTTATAGAGATAGAAATAGGTTACCAGAGACATAAGTTAAAGCAACAGTTATAAAGGGAAAGCCAATGCTAGTGGAATTTAGGCTAATTATGGATTAGAGTTGGATAATTTTAAGAATCCCACGTATGAAATCTTTTAGGGATGAGTTTAAGCGAGTTTGAGCGAGTCTAAACCTCTAATAAGAAGAGCCAGTAGTTTATAATGTAAAAAGATCGTCAAATAACTCATATTTGTCACCCAATACACTTAAATGTCATATAAGCAATAATATCAGTCATAGAACTAATAATATACGTCATTTGTCTAATATAACACTTGTAGCCTATTTGAAGATATCCATATATCTCCTCAGATTTCTACACTAGATGTGTTAATAATTTCACCACAAGAAACTCGTCAGTTCAAATACTTTTATAATACCTTCACTATCCCTCTCCATTGGCTAACAAGTCTAGCAGTCTAGCGGTATGGCTAACTGTATAATTTGTGAAGCTGCAAAATGTCTCGCTATATTTTGTCGCACGATATAATGTCTCCTCTCCAAGTCTCGAAATGTCTCGCTCTCCAATTTCATGGAAGGCAAAAACCACCACTAACAAACCACCAACTACCAAACCACAACACAATGGCTGGATTAAGTTTTGAAAATTATCAGAGAAATCACTATCTCACTACCAAAGGATTTGGAGCTCCAACTGCAACATCTACAGGTACCACAATTGTTGGATGTAAGTTCGCCGGAGGAGTGGTGATCGCAGCAGATACTCGTGCTACCGCTGGACCAATAGTTGCAGACAAGAATTGTGAAAAGTTACATAGATTATCACCAAAGATCTGGTGTGCCGGTGCTGGTACGGCTGCTGACACCGAAATGGTCACACAACTTATAGCATCAAACTTGGAACTCCACTCATTATCGGAAAAGAGGTCTCCAAGAGTTATCACAGCATTGACCATGTTGAAGCAACACCTTTTTAAATACCAGGGACATTTGGGTGCCTATTTGATTGTGGCGGGGGTTGACCCTACCGGGGCCCATCTTTTATCGGTGCAAGCACATGGATCTACTGATATTGGAAAGTATCAATCGTTGGGTTCAGGATCTTTGGCTGCCATGGCAGTCTTGGAAACACACTTCAAAGAAGACATGACGAAAGATGAAGCAATGAAATTGTGTTCTGATGCCATTGAAGCTGGTATTTGGAATGATTTGGGTTCCGGTTCCAATGTAGATTTATGTGTCGTGGAAGTTGGAAAGGATGCCGAGTTGTATAGAAACCACTTGACTCCAAATGTAAGATCGCAAAAGGCAAGATCTTACAAGTTTGCTAGAGGTACCACTGCCGTGTTGAAGGAGAGTGTTAGGAGTGTTGTGGATGTCGAAGAACAAGTTATATCTGGTGGTGATGCCATGGAAGTTGATGCTTAGGCAGTAATATATGAGATGCTAGACCGATAGTGTGACTGTAGTCCTAGAAATGTGATATGGAGATCTTTAGTGTCAGTATTGGAGAAGTAGGGGCCTTGAGGTCTAATGTCTATGACTATAAGAGATCAAACTTTCGTATTTTCCGATCCCTCATAGTTTAGTTGAAACCTTGCAAGATCTTAATACTAATGGGTTTTACTTTCTTCGCTCACTCCTTACCTTTCCTCTCCATGACCATTCCTCTCTAAGATAATTCAGACTGTAGATTTTTGTTCTGACTTTTTTTTAACTTAGAGCTTCAGGAAAGTAATAAGGAGATTCACAGGACCTGCGTAACCCCCGAAGTCCACCGGTTTCCACTACTCATCAATTCTTTGGTAGCTCCATAGTTAGCTCTTGATTATCATAGATACTTCTGAAACATTATATATTGCGGTGGTGATGTTCGCATTTTGTGTCAGATATGAAATGTTCTCGAGTTTTCTATCAGAAGTTCGATTTCTATAAGACCCCAGACAACCAACTCATTTCTCTCTAGAACTAATTACTCCTTAATAAAATATCAAGAAAATGGTCGTTCATAATCCAAACAACTGGCACTGGGTCGATAAGAACTGTATGGCTTGGGCTAGACAGTATTTTGACGAAAAATTGGCTGGTCTCAGCTACCAAACTGGCGAAAGAACTGGTTCTGTAACCAAAGTTTCTTCCATAGAGGGGGACGTTGAGGTCAGTCAACGTAAGGGCAAAGTAATTTCACTTTTCGACTTGAAATTGATTTTGGATATTGCTGGAAACTATGGACCTGCCGGAGGCGACAACGTCGAGCCGGTCAAAGGGTCCATTACTATTCCTGAACTTGCTTATGACTCTGCTGAAGAAGATCTTCAGTTTGATATCAGCATTTATGAAGAAACAACCGATGAGTTCCGCCTAGACATCAAGAAGAAGTTGGTTCCTCTTTTAAGGAAGGTTTTGGCGAAGTTCGGCACCGATTTGATTGTGCACCATAGCTCGGATATTCAAGTAGAGGCCGATAAAGTCAACTCTGAATTCACCAAGGCAAACCAATTGGCAGGTGCCTCTGGTGCCAGTTCAGCAAAGGCTGCTACTCCGATTAAAGCTGTCGCAGAAAAGGCCCCAGCTGCTATTGAGAGTAAAGCATCCTCGACTCCAAAATACAACACTTCTACCCTTCATCTTGAACCTGTATTCAACACCACCGCCGAGCAGCTCTATATCACTCTCCTCGACGATGCCAGAATTTCTGCGTGGACTCGTTCTCTCGCTGTTATTGAGTCATTTCCACCATCGGAAGGTTCTGAATTCAAATTCTTTGGCGGTTCAGTCACCGGTACCCTACTCAAGTTAGTACCTAATGAAAGAATTGTCCAGTTATGGAGGTTGAGCAACTGGAAAGCTGGTCACCATGCAGAATTAGATATTCAATTTGTGCAAGGTGCTGGAGAAACAAAAATGGTGGTGAAATTCACAGGTATTCCAATTGGTGAGGAGGAAAGAGTTAGAGGTAACTTTGAGGACTACTATGTGAGGTCTATCAAGGTCACTTTTGGTTTTGGTGCTGTCTTGTAAGAACCTCTGTCCACTCCTAGAAATGTTCATAGAGCCAGAAAGTCATAGTTCTGAAAATCACCATTTCTCTAGGAACTGAAAAGTTCTCTAGGGTTTGAATTAATCGTTTCTTAGGACTCGCTCTTATATAGATATCTGTACAAATACAATATAATATCAAGGTCCAACGAGTACAAGAATTCAAATTGCGCTATCACATCCAGATACAAGGGTGAGAGCTCTACATGCACTTATTATTATCAAGGACAGTCTTGGATCAAAGCAGTTCGTACTGCCATCCGATTGTTCAGTTGGCACTTCTGGTGGCCCCTCGTTTCTCGTTCTTCCCAGTTTCATAGTTAACTTACCATGCATAAGTCGTGTCCGTTCCGAATCAGAACGGATTTGGTTACCCAATTGGGCAAAGATATCCCAACGGCAACGGAAACTTTTCACCTATAAATTACAATCAAAGTCCCACCTTTTACCCCAAACTAGATTGATTACTAGGCCAAATTACTACCACTTATCTACTAGAAGAAACAATGTCTGAATCTACCGTTGGAAAAGTAAGTACTTATTGTAACCGTGATTGTAAAAGTGAAAGGAATACGTTGTCGTGGATGGACGAAGATGGAGTCTTCTGGAACGACCTGACAATATGAGGATAAGGAAACCAATTGAAGAAAACGTATCGTTATTCTCAACTAACTCCAGTGAACTAAGGTACAGCTATGTCTTCATAATCTGCAGCAGCTTTAAGCTCAAGTACATATTCAATATTCATTATCATAGTCGCATGGTTGATTCCTTGTTGAGTGTCAAGCAACACATTTCGTGATCGCGATAGTTTTGATTTCATCCACTTGCCCTCATAACACTTCACTTATAGAGACTCCCTAACCATGAACTTCTACTAACTTCAGACCATTACCTGTAAAGCCGCAGTTGCCTGGGAGGCCGCCAAGCCTCTTGTTATCGAAGATATCGAAGTCCTTCCTCCAAGAGCTCATGAAGTTCGTATCAAACTTTTACACACCGGTGTATGTCACACTGATGCCTACACATTAAGTGGTATTGACCCTGAAGGTGCTTTCCCCGTTGTTCTCGGTCATGAAGGTGCAGGTATCGTAGAATCCGTTGGAGAAGGTGTTACCAACGTCAAAGTCGGTGACAGTGTTGTTGCTCTTTACACACCAGAGTGTAAGGAATGTAAGTTCTGTAAATCTGGAAAGACCAACTTGTGTGGAAAAATCAGAGACACCCAAGGTAAGGGTGTTATGCCAGACGGAACCTCCAGATTCAGATGTAAGGGTAAGGAATTGTTACATTTCATGGGTTGTTCCACCTTTTCTCAATATACCGTTGTTGCTGACATCTCTGTTGTTGCCGTGAACCCAGAAGCCAAGCCAGACAGAACCTGTTTGTTAGGTTGTGGTATCACCACCGGTTATGGTGCCGCTACAATCACAGCCAACGTTCAAGAAGGTGACACTGTCGCTGTCTTTGGTGCTGGTTGTGTCGGTTTATCGGTGGTTCAAGGTGCCCTCGAAAGAAAGGCATCTAAGATCATTGTTGTTGATATTAATGACAAGAAGGAAGCATGGGCCACTAAGTTCGGTGCCACTGACTTCATCAACTCCGCAAAGCTACCTGAAGGTACCACAATCGTTTCTAAATTAGTAGAAATGACAGATGGTGGATGTGACTTCACTTTCGACTGTACTGGTAACGTCAACGTCATGAGAAACGCTTTGGAAGCTTGCCACAAGGGTTGGGGTACTTCTGTGGTTATCGGTGTAGCTGCTGCTGGTAAAGAAATCTCCACCAGACCATTCCAATTGGTCACCGGTAGAGTCTGGAAGGGTGCTGCCTTCGGTGGTGTTAAGGGTAGATCCCAATTGCCAGGCATAGTTGAAGATTACATGCAAGGAAAGTTGAAGGTTGATGACTTTATTACCCACAGACATCCATTGGCTAATATCAATACTGCTTTCGATGACATGCATGCTGGTGACTGTATCAGGGCCGTAGTTAACCTTTAAAGCCAGCAGCCGGTGCAAGAAGCTAAATTATAATTAGTTAAAAAGGAACGTACTGGACGCAAGCTAGAGTTCCGTAGGTTAATCCATATATATTTAATGGATGAAGTTCGTTTATTAAAGATAAGAGGAATTTGTAGAGCCATAGCTAACCCTGGAAGACGTTATATCCTGGCTACTAGACTCCATGTATTGTGTTGTAAATCCATATAAGTTTGCGAGTACACGACCAAATATGGCTGTAAAATTGGATTTGTACGATACCAGAAAACGATAGTACCAATAACAGGTGCTAGTACCAATAACAGGTGCTAGTACCATATGAAAGTATCCAGACGAGCAAGGAAGCCGGGAATATACTACTGATTCTACTTCTCGGAATAAATCTTTGCCTTTTGCTTCTAACTGTTATAAATCATGAAGACTGGTAAGGGTCAACTCTAACAACAGACATCTATTGCTTTACAAATCTCTTCCATAATACATTGAAATGCTAGTGTCGATATTATTGTTATATATACATTCTAGGATATATCTATGCAGTTATCTTTTAAGAGACTCTATTGGAAGTGGTTTGGTAAGAAAGAGGAATTGCTCATCTAAACTAGAGACGGAAGAAGTTGTACTAAAGTCGTGGAGACTAGTTTTGAAGTCTTGCTAGCCAGTCCACTGCTTGACTCATTGTTCACAATTGATTCATAACTTCACTCACTACTTCGCTTTGCTTGGTAATTCATTATTTGTCGGCTTCAAGGTCACTATAATTTCCATCGTCTTCTAAGTCAAGAACCGATTTCAATCCCTCTTCTTCTTCTTCGTCTTCATCGTCTTCTTCGATTTCTCCATCTTGATCAGAATCTATATAATCATCAGTACCCTCGAACCCAAAATCATCTTCCTCAACAAGGCCCAAAACTTCAGCATCATCAATTTCTTCGATGTATTCCACGTCACTTTCAACCTCATCATCTTGTTGCACATCTTGAGTTAAAATTTCTCTCTTCAACTCATTTTGTTGATACAACATATTCAATCTACCTTGAAGTTCTAATAACCTTGGTAAAGTTTTACCCTTTTTAGTCAAGACAGAATGTAAGTTGGATAATTTGATACTCAAGTTTGGTAACGAAGCCAAAACAGCACCATGGATAATTATAATCCATTTCAACCAGAAATTTAATTGGTCGAATCTTGAAGTTTGACGTTGAATACGTTCAGATAATCTGTCCAATAAAATCACCGCAAGAGAAGAATCCAACTTGGAAAGAGTATTTTGAATGATCTGAGGATCACGGTTCGATAAAACAGTTTCCAAAAGTGTGTGGTCATTGTTCTTAAGAGACTGTGATAAAATTATAGTAAGAGTACCAGTTTTGCTTGATGAGATTTTCTTGTTGGACTTTTTTGGTTGTGAAGTTGAAAGACGATCCAATTTCTCTGCGAGAGATTCGTCATCTTCAAACTCCAAATCTTTCAAGTTTGATCCGTCTGAAATTATCACATTTCCCTCGTTGTATAATTTTTTTGCAGCCACATCATGTCCGTATAACGAATGATCGACGACGTTTATGTTAAGTTTCGATTTGTAGAAGGTAGTGTCTGAGGTGATAGCAAATTCACCATTTTCTTCCAACCATGGGATTGTTTCAAAAACTGGCACGTTCCCGTTTTCTAACCATGAAATAATGATGTTTTTTCCGTCAATAGTTATTGAGTTTATGATCAAGTTTGAATCCAAAGGAGATTTGATTTCTTCCTTAGGTCTTGATACTGATATCTTACAGGTTGACGATCTCGATTTCACGACAACTTGCTTTCTCTTCTTCTTGCTTTGAACCTCTTTTTCTTCTTCCGTCAAAAAGTTATTGAAAACTTCTAAGTCTCCAACTTCATTTATAATTACAAGAATGCTTCTGTCCCCAATTTGACTTGTCGCTAATTCTTTGACTGAACTATTTGCCACGAAAACCCCTTTGGTGGAAACTTTATCCATAGTGTATAAATTTATGAATCTGTCATTGGTTGAACTGGTCAAAAACATATCATCTATGGTTTGAATGACGTTTACAGGTTGAATATGTCCTGGGTATGTCTTGACTATCGTCTTGTTGGTGATGTCATACAAGTATATGGAATGGGACCCAAGCAATAAGTATGGCTGGTCTTGATAGACAACACTTGAAATTCTCATCAAGTTTTCATTGCTTTCCACAAAATCCTTGATATTGAATGTATGGACTAGTTTATAGTCCGAGTTCCATTCATGGACGTTTCCACCGTTATCACATGACCATGATGTGGATGTATATTTACAATAATGGAAATCTTGGACAGGTAAATGTTGAGGAGTGGAAAGTTCCGAGATTATTTGGTTTTCAAGTGGGGAGTAGAGTAAGATGGATCCTTTGGTTAAGGTTAAGGCAATCACGTCTTGATGAAGGTATTGTATCCACTTCAAATTGGTTACTTTGCATGATTTATCTAAGTTGAAGGAAGTGTTGAGTGATGTCTGCGATGAGGTTAACGTCTGTACTTTGATTTGATGGTTATCTAATGCAATTTGACCAGAGGCATGGTAGGTATTGTTCGGTGAGAACTTGGAACACGTAACTGGTCCTGAGGTCGACATGTTTGGTGGTGGAAGAGTGATGAGGTTTGGCTTCTGAGATGAGATATAAATTCGAAAATTTTGCGATGTTCAGTGTATGCAGGATTTAGATTTGCAACAAGACGAAAGAGGTGCCTGAGGTGTCTAGAATTGGAGAGACTATTTGGCACCTAGAGAAAAAAGGATGGAACTTGGTGACCATCTATTGGTCCAGATATGTGTACAGGAATTAAATGATTACTATGAAATGGAATTAATTCTAAAGACGAATACAAAAGTGTGAGTTATTGGCAGTATGACAATATCTATAAAATGAGGAGTTGGTTAGGTGTTATGTTGGTGAATTTAGATCTTATTTTATCTAAAATGCGACAGGAATGCCCATCGATGCTTGCTAGATAAATCAATTTCTAACAATCACTAATATTTCCACTTCAGTTTGAAACTGTCTCCAATACTCACTAGAAGCGGTTCTTTATTCTTTAAATTTTTACTCCAACCTCTATATTTTTATGCCTTTCTTCTTCTTTTAAGATTCTCCTGTTTATCCTTTTCCTCTTGTAAATTGGATACGTCAGGGGAACTCTGCTGTTCAGATTCCACCTCTAGATGCTCTTGGCTGAAATTGATATTTATACCGCCTCGTGATTTTCTTCTTTTCAAAATACTCTTCATGTTTTCTGTGTCGCTAATAGGGCTCTGATCTTCATCAAGGACATCTTCTTCTTCTACTTCATTCTCAAACAAATGAGCATTTGCCACTGGCATTTGAGCCTCGTCAAGAAGTTGTTCATATTCTTCCTTTTTCATCTTGCCACCTTTAGTTAACTTTTTCATAAGCTCGCTCTCTCTAGGACCAGCCAGAGATTTCTCAGAGTTTCCTGAAGGTACAGATTTGTTAGAAGGCTCAGGCTTCTCGGGTTTTGAACTCTTTACACTATCATGAACTGTGTTTAGTGTGTTGCTGAGTCCGTGGAAGTATATTTCATTTACATTCAAATTCTTGTTTGGATCCAAGTTCTTCTTGAGCAAGTTTTGCAAACTGGCTTCTCCCTCAGGATCTTGTTTGACACTTGTGAGGATTTCACCACATTTTAATGCTGCTGCATCTTGTGATGTGTATTCTTTAGCATGCGCTATTCGACTATGATTCAAAAACCCTTGGGCCGAAGAAAAATTACTTCTTTGACAATCTGGACATGTCAAACGTACTATGATTCCATCAGTTCTTCGGTAAAGACATCCTACTGATGGTTGGTTCGACTTTATGGTATTAATGGACTGTTGCCCGGCTGTGGAAAAGGAACTCGGTCTGAGGGACGAGGTGGTGGATCTTGTTCTATATGTGTGGCCAGAGGAGGCACCAAACTCATTTCCATACCCTGCAAAAACTGATTCCTGATCAGGACTGAGATAATCAGATTTGAAAAGCGCTCCTCCATATGAATAGTTGCTTATATCCCCATAATCAGGGTTTTCTTGTTGTCGTTTGATCTCATTGTATCTAAGTGTCAATGATTTGTTTAGTACGTCAAAATATTTGATTGTGAAGTCGCTAGGTTCGCTGCTTAGTTTGACATCGTTCGGGATATCAAAGAACTTTCGAAGAAGAATCATTTGCGATTCGATTTTGTTAACTTCGGTTTCGGTGAGTTGAAGTTCTTGATGCTTGAGGCGGATTTCGAGGTCGATTTGAGTGGTGATTATTTCCTTAAGTTGTTCAATAGGAATTTTTTGTAAACGTTTGAGGAGTTCTTGTCGAGGATCTTGTGAATCTGGCGTTTGTTCTGTCATATTTAGTGGAGGGTTGCTCGTTTCTAGGTGTGTTGCCTCTGGAGGTGCGATTATATCTTGAGTGGATTCTCTCGCCTCCGGAGATGGTTCACTGACTCTCGGTGACGTGGAAGAAGAGCCTGTCAATGACGTAGAAGCTGACACCGAAGACTCTGCCATTTTGTGCTCTGGATCTAATTTTCGTCTTTAAGCCTCACGGTGGTGCTTTGTTACGTCAGGTTTAACATTTGAACTTCACATTTGTTTATCCGGGTAACCATCGCGTGCCAATATTGTTATACCGAGAATTTCAATTCTGCGGTGTGTGGGGACCCCCTCCGGGATAGGTTTCGGGAAGAACCACCCTCAGTATAATGATCTAAGTCGAGGACATAAGAGTATTAGAAATCGTCAGTAGCTGATATTGATGCTAAATAGTATGAATACCTCTCTCGGAACAGTCTCGTCAATGGGCGAGAAAATAAGATTTTTTGTTGTCGCTAAACGTCACAAAAGCTCTGATAACACTTGGTGCAAATAACCGAGTTGATTCAGAATACTGATGCCAGCTATTTATAAATTCTGTTGCACCAGCACACGGTACCGCGCCGGAATCGTTGAGATATCGTGCCATCATAGTAGCAACAATTGCAGTGGGTATCACATTTTGCGGGAATCTCGGAGTTCCCGCATATTTCCCGGTTCTGTTTCTAACTCCGAAGTGGAAGACTGCTGAAGAATCGATATAAATACTGAAACATCCAGAAAACAGTGAGGTTTTGACTCTAGAGCCCACGAGTTGTCAACATTCCTTATCGCCAATATCTCCGTTAGTAGTTCAGATCTCTTGAACCACTAAGAATTACTCAGACTCGGTTCTATCATCACCCACGGCTTTGTCATATTTCAAGCTACAGATAAGGTCAACAAACAGTTATTTCATCCGTCTTCCCTAACACCCACGTTAATTGAGAACTTCTATCGGCCACCATTGTATCATCAAACAGTTATGTTTAGAAATCTTCGATTCACCAAATCTAAACTCGTCAAGGGAATTACCCTTGGAAAGAGAAACTACTCTACAACTCCACTTAAAAACAACAGCTCCAAATTATTCGTCAGCGGGTTGGCTTTAGGTGTTTTTGGTTCGTTGGGGTACAATCTCATGACTCCATCAGTATCTCCTATTTCTCCTGACCACTCAACTCTTCCTCTCGACCATTTATCTTCACCAGTTTATGCCACACTGGCAGAAATGGAGCAGGCAATTAAGGAGATCCGTCAATACCTCGCTATGAAATCTCCCGAGAGCGACCATTCCCTCCTTGTCAACAATACCAAGGAAGAATTGGACTCACACACAGACACATACTTCAATACCCACCATGCATCTCCAGAAGAGAGACCGAAGTATATTGTTTATCCCCATCTGACAGAGGAAGTGTCGGAGATTATGAAGATCTGTCATAAGTATCGCGTTCCAGTAGTGCCTACAGGTGGTAGATCGTCATTGGAAGGACATTTCATCTCTACTAGATGTGGGATTACTCTCGATCTCTCAACTATGGATCAGATTCTAAAGTTCAACAAAACTGACTTGGATATTCAATTACAGGCTGGAGTCGGGTGGGAGGCTCTCGCTGATTATCTAGACGAGTACAACTTGTTGTTTTCAACCGATCCTGGCCCAGGAGCAACTATTTCTGGGTGTTGTGCCAATAACGCTTCTGGAACAAATGCTTCCAGGTATGGAGAAACATACAAGAACATCATAAACTTGACGGTGGTCCTTGCTGATGGAACCATTATCAAGACTAAACAACGTCCTAGAAAATCCAGTGCAGGCTACAATTTGAATACGTTATTTGTTGGAAGTGAAGGGACTCTAGGCGTCATTACTGAGGCTACGGTGAAGTTACATGTCAAGCCTGTTATAGAATCTGTGGTGGTGGTCCCGTTCAAAAGTATTTTGGATGCAGCGAACGCTGTCAACTCGATCCTCTTGAAGGGAATCCAGTTGAACGCCATTGAACTTCTTGATGACAAGATGATGAAAGTTATCAATGATTCTGGAGAGACCACAAGAAAATGGGACGAGAATCCAACATTATTTATGAAACTAGGAGGCTCTAACGAGGTTGTGATCGACTCGCTCACTAGCCAGATCAAATCTCTCGTTAGCGAACACAATTCTATTGCGTTTAACTTTGCTGCTGGCGAAGATGAGAAAACTGAACTTTGGTCAGCGAGAAAAGTAGCCCTCTGGTCCACCATCAATGCTGGAAAGGCTAAGTTTGACGATGTCAAATTGTGGACCACCGATGCAGCCGTGCCAATTTCCAAACTTCCTCAGTTTCTTACTGAAACAAAGGAAGATATCGACTCCCATGGCTTGAAAAACACCTTGGTGGCCCATATCGGTGACGGTAATGCACACAGTTTTATCTTATACCGTCCTGACGAGCAAAAGACGGCAGAGAAAGTCGTAGAGAGAATGGTCAAACGTGCCATAGACTACGAGGGAACCTGTACCGGTGAGCACGGTGTAGGTATGGGTAAACGAGAATTCTTACTTGAGGAATTGGGACCCGATCCTGTCGATTTGATGAGAAAAGTCAAGATGGCCATTGATCCTAGAAGGATCTTAAATCCTGATAAAATATTCAAAATTGATCCTAACGAGAAAAGCCATTGAGTGAATGAGCGTAGCGAATGAACAAATGAGCAAATAGACACTAAAGAGCGTAGCGATTTAGTCTGGCTTCTCTTACAGGAAAAAAGCACACGATTAGACGAACTATCTAGATAGAATAGATTAGTAGCTAATTAAAATTCGACTATTAGTAGACAGTTCACCATATATTGATACAGTAGCTATCTAAATTTGTGGGAATAGCGAGGATATTCCACTGATTAATGACAATCGTCGCTATTTTTGTGACAATCTTACTAAGACTCTCACCAATTTACTGAGCATTTTTCTAGATTACTTATAAGTATTCAGCCCAAAGAGTCAAAATAATACCATTTTAAAACTCTATCAATATACCAAGTCTCTATTGCTAACATTTTACCAGTTCAACATTCTAAAATACTTTCAGGTAGTACTATAAATAGACATATGTACTTATTTACCTCTCGCTAAGTCTAGTGAGAATTGCGACTGATCTCAAAACTCGATTCATACCCGAATAATTTATCTCTTATACGCGACTGACTAAACAACACTTCACACACTATGGATACCCCAGCATCGCTGACGATGATTTCGTCTACGACGATAGCCCGAATCTTCCGAGAATTATCCTTCAAACAAAATGCGACGCGTATAACTCTCAGTACGTTGGAATTGAGCTCTCAATATATCCAGTTATTTATTAACGAGGCCATAATACGATCCAACGAGGAGAGAATTTTGGAGGGTGACGAAATGAGTAAGGTAGACGGGATTGATAATTTACCGCAAGCAGAACCGCAGGCCCCTAAGCCCTCACAGATAAAATCTTCACAAATACCTGGGCCTTCACAGGCAGAGGCTCTGGATTTCGATTCTGATTTTGACGATTATGAAGATCCCACACAGGAACCAAACACTCAGTTAGGGATACTGGACACGTTCGCTAATGATACGTTAGATACGAGACATTTGTCCAAAGTGGCGGGAATATTAGTATTGGATTTTTGAGGTAGTGAGAGAGAGAGAAAGGTAATGGAACTGTACAAGAACAATCAGAACTATCAGAACTATCACTAACTTGACTTTGCGAACTTACTGACTATTGGGAACTTTTGCCTGCTAAACCCACTTTTAGGTGACTGGTCTGCGTTCACAAATTTCATGAAGTGAGTTTCACTAATTACGAAAACAAATAGACCTACCAAAGAGCGCAGGAATTGTACGTTGGGAAACTGCAAAATGCTGGAGAACAACATGAAAACTCTCTAAATCTCACACAGTTCCTCACTGTTGGCCCTCGAAAATTACTATACTTTAACGGGTGACTGGAGGACTGGACAGAATTATCGAATTATCGAATACTCATAAATATAAGGAGTTTCGATTATAAATCAAAGGAGCTCTCCACTTAATCTAACTGCGATTTATCGTACCCAATCATCTAGATTATTCCCTCGATGTACAGAGGATTCCCTGACTATATGTTCATTTCCATAAGTTCACAATTGAAGATCTATTTACCAGAAAATGTGGGGAAAAGAATCGATATGTTGATGAAGAACCTCTAAGTTCAAGACAGTGACGTTTCTATGGTAAGAATGCAATGGATGTGATTAGATATTAAAAACGTGAAATGTTGTCCTGAAGTTGGGTTTTTCTAGAGCACCACCCAGAATATTAATCTATGAAAGAGTACTTGGAGCGTAGCAACAAGTGCTCGATAGATAGAGTCGATAGAAGCACAAATACTGAGCGTAGTGAAATATTTACTCAGTTTACTTAGTGAATTCTGGTAAAATTCCAAGAATTGGATGCTTCTCCTGATCTCTGGGACTGAATTTAAATCGATGCTAGTCGATAATTTCACCTTCAATGAGTTTAGAGTTCATGTGATCATGTTGAGAGTCCATATGATCCCGACACGAGCCAAATTCAGTGAATAATAAAGTAATATTACTTAGATCTCAACAGTTGAGGAGTAGAATACTCACAATTAACTTACTTCGCTTCGCTCAGTAAGTTAGCAACTCGTCATATGATCATGAACTTTCTTTACTCTCCGAGCCAGGCACTCCACTGGCCAGGCTATCACTTTGTTCCAGATCCCCTTTCTCAAACCTATACTGTCCCAAATCAATCACATTCCAGTATCCATAGGAAAGCTCCTTCTTGGAGAAGTTCAACTTCCTGATAGAGTCGGGTAGTTGTGAGGTCACAGTGATGTATATTGGAATCCTGATATTATAAACCCCATCAAGTTCATAAATATTTTGATCTGAGCAGTCGGGAGTCCCCTGTACTGACACTTCCTCTGGAGATGAAACTACCTCTGGAGATGAAACCTTTTCTTTTGGATACTGTGTCGTCATTGGATCCTCTGGGTAATTTATCTCTTCAAGATCTTGCTCTACAAAAAGATTAATTGGAGCCTGAAGCCAATTGTTGCCCAGATCGACAAGCGAGCTCAAATTCTCAGTATCTTGGTCGGTGAAAAGAGATCTGTCTAGCCTCATGGTTAGTTCTGACCTGGAGATTAATGTATTCTTGGTGAGAAACGAGGTCGGAATCGACTTTATTGGTGCTTTGGATGGTGTGGGTTTGATTTTGAAGCGAGACTCGGGAAGAGTCAAGTTAATTTTCAACTTCGGAGTGTGGTTGGTCACGGAGTTGGTGACGAATTGTGCGGGAATGAACGGCACGGTAGATAAGTGTACCTTTATTTCAAACAGAAGAGGATTCATTATGTTTATGAGGTAGTTGTATTGACCACCAAGCTTGAAAGTTCCAGCAGAATCTGGGAGTTTTGCGTTGACTGCAGATACTTTTATGGATGGCATATAGTCTATGGCATTGAACTTTACCAAGAATTTGTTTACGGTGGGAAGTTGTCCTGGAGCAGTGCTCTGTAGTAGCAAGTAAGTGTTACAATCGATGCATTTTAGTGATTTCTTCAACGTCAATTTCTTGAGGACAGGGAAGTCGGGTCTGGTTGGCGGGCTTAGTACGGTAAGAGATTTCACGCGAGCCACTGACGAATCTTGTATAGACACAGGATCACTAGGATCATTCTTCTGTGACAAATTAGAGAGCTGAAGGTTCTTCATTTGAGTTTCGGTGATTTCCTCGTTACGTGAAGAATATTCGGAGTGTGAAGGTTTCCAAGGAACTTTTTGTACAAGATTCAGATATTTGGTAGCTAGATTCCTGCGGTACTTTTGAAATTCTCGATTAGTTGTAGGTGGAGGATTTGAAGTGAATTTGATGTTTTTGGCAGGATCTTTGGATGATTCGTTGGAGGATTCTATTATATCTATTGGTTCATTCTCAACGATACCAGCCTTCTCTAGATCCCTCTGCTCCCCTCTAATAATATCATGCAACGGTTTCGGAGTCATTACTACTCTCGTATCATACGTCCAGCCACAGTCACAACTGAACTTGAACCCTTTTCCATTCTTTCCCAGAACAACATGGTCCTTAACACTTATTTTGAGGACTCCCATGCATTTAGGACATTCAAAGCAGTTCTTAGTACAGTAGTTAAGGTCGTTGGAAGCTTTAGAGTGGTCTGTTAGACAGTTGCTACAGAATTTGCATTCGATATTGTAGTAACAGTCAGCGAAGCATTTGTGAGACTGACATGACGGACAGAAGTATAAGCTCGAGAGATGATGTATGGAGTTGAGGGTTATTGACGAGAGTTTGTTGGGCTGTGATGACGGACAGAATATGGTGGAATGATTATAGATCTTGGACATCGTAGCAAATACTGGGCAAAACTGAGCGTAGCGAAGTATTTGTATTATGTGAGAAGTGAATATTAGTGGAGATTAGTAATATTAGCTGACGATATTTGAACGACTTTCCTAGAATAAGTAACGTATGATCCGTATTGATTTAGTAATCTGTGGTGAGTTAATTGTCCTCTAGTGAGTTAATTGTCCTGGGTGAGTTAAGTAATCTGTGAAGAACTAGATGATATCAGGTACTGTTCTCTGAAGACACGCGTGTTATTTTGCTTATTATATCAAATTGAGCGATATTTACTGAATTTGTTCACTAAATTCGTGAGTTTTGATGTAGACTAATACGTAAAACGTATAATCACCAGGCAGTCGAAGTGGTTTTGGGGTTGATGCACCAGGTGTAATCTAAGAGCTGCAATCACGCTGGTTCTAGAATGTAATCGAGACAACTATGGTGACCAATTGACTACTAGACACGTCCTAACATACGCCAAGAACGATCCTAAAAGGCGCTAGGGTAAATTCCTCTATATATTCGTATTCACTATTAAATATAAATATTATGGATACTAGATAGAATCTGATCTGGCTGTATTTGTGGTATAGACACTACCCATTATCAATATAGACAGAATCAAATAAAATCAACAGAATGTCCAGAATTAAGCTACTAGAAAATTCTTTTGGGAATGTTCTTTTGAGATAATTATAGAGCTATAGAGTATTAATAGAAGTTTTAGAGTAAATGACGTTTTAGCGTAGGTATAGAAATGTAATAAACTATTCATTATACCTTCTAGACTATTTCATGTTCTTAACTAGCATTTGTTTAATGTAAAGCTCACAAAATATGAGATACCATAGAACTCTACTAATTGACGAACCTTCTAAGGATATATACATCTGCCACCAACTCTCTAATACTCTCTAGTACCAACTCCACGGCTACGCACCAACTTTTTGTGGGGAAATTTCACATGATTTCTGATCCAAGAAAGTACGTCCAGATAGAAAAGACGACTTGCATCACCTGACAATCCACTTCTTTACAGAATCACATCCATCACTAGCCAAAATCTCGAATGTCGTTCGCTTCGAAGTATCTCAAGACTTACAATTTCATCTCGTTCATCTTTTGGTCGCATATTCTCCTCACCACTCTTCGTGATGTCTATACCGTTCTAAGTCCCAAGGCTGCTCTCGAAGATAAGATTCGTAATATATACGTGTTGGGGTTATATACGAGGGCGTTTCCTCATTCTGTCCTTACGTGTGTCCAGGTGTTTTGTAGCACGATGGAGGTTCTCCACAGCTTGGTAGGACTCGTTCGTGCTCCGCTTGGTAGTGTTCTTTTGCAGTCTTTTGCAAGGTTGTTGATAACTGTTGGTATTTGTTACCAGGTGCCTTCAAGTCCCGGTAATTATAACTTCGTGGCATTCACGGCCATGTCGGTGGCGTGGTCGTTGACGGATATGATAAGATACTTTTATTATATGAGAAGTTCTAGTCTGATGTTGCGTTGGTTGAGATATTCGGCATTTATCGTATTGTATCCGATAGGACTCAGTTGCGAACCGTATATTGTTTATTTGACGTTGTCCAAGGTTCAAGGTGGATATTATTACTTCTTGTGTGCATGTTTGTTGGCATATATCCCAGGCTTCTTGTATCTTTATGGATACATGTGGAAACAAAGGGGTAGGATCTTGAATAGCAACTGAGCGAAGCGAAGTTGCTTGTGCGAGTTCTGTGACAGTACCTGAGAGAGTTCACGAGAGTTCACGAGAGTTCACGAGACTTTGCGAGAGTTCACCAGAGTTTATTGAAGTCACTTCACCAATTCATATAAAATAGAAAGCCTCTTTAAATAGCCTCTTTAAATAACCTTCTTAATAGCCTCTTTGCAGTCTTTGTTCTAGACTCTTTAGAATATTTCTAGTACCTAGGTCTCTCATTATATACCAATATGAATAGTATAGAATTGAGTCTCTCTATTTTGAGATGGGTTAGTTAAGATCTGTTTGTAGTTAGGGGTACTTAACCTCTCTCTTCATTCTCTTGGTCCTTTGGTTTACTTATAAATAATAGCACGTGACATTATTGTACTTGATTAACATGAAGAGTATCATGAAATCTGGGACACCTTGTTCTAAAAGACTTCTAAAGAGACCCCTCAGGAGAGGCTAGAATGGCTCTGTAGTAGAAAGTCTTAAAAACTAATAGAAGTTGTTTCTGACGGAATAAATAGGTAGCTATAGAAGCATTCTAGTAGCTTGAAGAGAAGTATTTTAGTTGCTGGAGAACTGATGGCATTACTCGAACAGAATATCTCCGCTGTACTAAACCTCCCGAGGTGGTTAGTTTATCCTCTCGTGATTTATCCTCTTGCCTTAATCTCGTACTTTAAACTCGCCCCCAACTAAATATTCCCACAGTGTCCCATCCGTGGCTCAATGGATTCTACCGGTAGCCATAACTCTGCTAGTAGCCATAACTCTCTCCAGGCTTCATGGTATATCATGCCTTCGTTAGAATTTTTTCTTACCCTCGCTATACCTAAGTTATCTTCTGGTTGAATCTCCTTGCTCTCCCCCTCTCTTTCTCCCTATTTGCAGCCAACATTTTTCGCGTTGGCTAAATTTTTTATCATCAACACTTCTTTACGTACCACTCCATCCACAATGTCTGGAACTACGACTACTGCCAAAACAACCACGGCTCCGCCGTTGTTGATTGCCTACAACTCGATTTCCGCATCGTTATGGACGATTGTTTTCTTCAACACCATTTTCTTGGGCCTCTCCCTCGGCCAACCCATCCTTTTTGACAAGACCAACATAATCACCACGGTAATCCAGTCATTCGCTGTGATTGAGGTTATCAACTGTGTGACTGGGATCGTGCGCTCTCCTGTATTCACCACCACTGTCCAGGTGTCGTCTCGTTTATTGGTGGTGTATGGGATTTGTCAGCTCCTTCCTGAATCTCCCGCTAATTATCACTGGGCGTATATTTTGTTGTCGTTGAGTTGGTCCGTCACTGAGATTATTAGATACTCCTACTATGCTAGCAACTTAGCCGGCGGAGCCCCTGGCTGGTTGACCTGGTTGAGATACACGACGTTTTACGTGTTGTATCCATCGGGGGTGTTCTCAGAGACTTGTATGATATACTTGTCTTTGGGCGAGGCTGAGAAGGTTGTGGGAGCCTGGTACGCCTGGGCTTTGAGGGTGATTTTGGTTACTTATATTCCTGGATTTTATATGTTGTATACTTATATGATGAAACAGAGGGGAAAGGTTTTGGGAAAGAAGAAGAGGAGTTAAGCAGCTGAATCCTCGAGCCGAATCCTCGAGCCAAAGCCTTGAGGATGGCTTGAGTATCAAGATTGTTGAAGATTTGATGATACTTTGAGTATCAAGAATATTAAAGAAGCTGAAAAGTATCGTCCAACTTTCATCAATTCCCGAGGCAATTCATTTGAAATCAAATCTGATCATTCTGTTAGATTCTAATAGTTCTCGAGCTTGATCCTACTAATTCTCGATATAATATTCAACAGTCCCTCCATATCACGCTGGATATATCCAGAAAAAATCACCATCTGCTGCTCAATAGTTTCTAAGTTTTACTCTACTTTGAGGTATTTCAATTTCAATAGCAGGTCTTCAGAACTCATCCTTTGGGAAAGCTCGTAGAAGCCCAAGCAATAATGCAATTTCTATTATCTAATCTATGAACATTATGTGATCAGACGGTGAGCAACATCATTTGTGATTAGTATTATCAGTTGTGATTAGTATTATCAGATGGACACTTGAGGCCGCTTGAGGTGGTACTGACAATTTAGGAGAAAATGTTGACCATCGGATGGCTTTGTAGCAATTTAGGATATTCTTGAAATCTCTAAATCTTGAAATCTTAAATCTTGAAATCTTGAAATCTTGAAATCTTGAAATCTTGAAATCTTGAAAACTTGAAAACTTGAAAACTCTAAAACCCTTCAAATATCTTCAGATCTTTTCAACAACTTGTATTTCAGGGATTATTATCGTTGGTGGTCGGAGAAGTGTATCATTCTCATGAACTATAAGAAACTGTTATATCTCAAAAGAGTCTTAGAAATATACGACATCGTTTCGAATGGATCTAATTTATTAGTAGTGAATAATGATCTGAGAGAAACCCAAGACTAGACCAGAATTGGTGATTTCAGTATTCGAGTTCTCAGCCTTAGTCCCAGTCATAGTCCCAGTCATAGTACTCATTCATATTCATCATTCTCATTCATATTCATCATTCTCATTCATCAACAGGTCTCTTTTCTTTCAGTATTCTCTCAATACTCTCTCCTAACCATCAATCCAGCTAACCAATTTTTCAACGTACTCAAAAATGGTGTCTCCGTCGACAAACTCATAATTGACCAGCTCCTTCTCTGCAGACCCAATCAACGAACCCAAAAATCCCTTCTTCGAACCAAGACTCTTTTTGTTCTTCTCAAATACTACACGGAAATGGGTGCAAATATACACCGAGTCGTATTTTAAAACCAACTTCGAAAGTGTCTTGGTCACCAAGTAGTTGGGAGCGTACTGGTACCACAACAAGTTCCAGCTGATCAACTTCATCAAGTTCAAGAGGATGAAATCCAACGTGAGGTAGTCAGTTTCCAACATCTTGACGAATCCGTCGTAGAAATTCGAGCATTTCAAGATCAACTTGTTACTAAAAAACTTTAAATCGTAATCATCGTAGAATATATCGATATTTGACTCGATTTCGCTGAGAACAAACTCGTTGTAGATTTCTAGGAGTTGAACAGTACCGAAATAATCAAATCCTTCTTGGTTTCCCATAACGCTGGTGATCAAAGAGCTTATGGATTCCTTGAGGTTGTACTTGACAGACCAGCCCATCAACCCCAACATTTCCCATTCGATCGCACTGTGTTGTTGATGTTTGTCGTGGACACTGATGGTCATGAGAGATCTTAAGTCTTCATACAAGATCAAGAAGAGTTGTTCGAGCCATTTCTCGCAAGAGACCGTCATTTTCTTATGCTTTTCGTGGTTGACGATGTGTTCCAGGTTTGGCAACGAGGTTTTGAAGACGTTTTCTTTGAGTGTGATCAATTCATCCCAGCCCACTTGAGCTACCAAGAGCGATAAGATGTCGTAGCACCTGCCCCACGTTGATTTGCGCTCGAAATCTATTATTGACGTACACGGCGTGGACGATGATTGTGATGAGAGGATGTTTTTGATGGAGTTTGGCCCACAGATCCTGATGATTGCTGGATCAACTGATGATAACTCTCGTGCCGAACAGTTGATCAACGGCGAATGGTAGAACTTGTGGCCGTTGAAATTATGACGTAAATGGGGATTGAAAATGAAGTAGTCGTTCCATAGTTTCTTGACCGATCCGTCTCCGGCTGGGAGATATGTAGAAGATGGAGGCTTGAATGATGTAGTGGAGGACGAGTTGAAATTCGACGTCGTCGACAATTTGGAATTCAAGCTTGAAGCTGACTTTTTAGATTTGGATGGTTTTATTTTGGGTTTGGTATTGGGAAAGAAGTCTCCAAACGTCTTTTCGCTGATCCCTTCTTCGCCCGAATTGAGTCTGTGTATGAATGTAGAGACATAGAAATCCTTGATGCCACAAACTGATTCCGAATCCAATTTCTGTTTGCTGTTCAAAATCAATGGAATTGAGTTCAACACCAAAAGTGCATTTTCATAATCCTTCACAAGGACGTAGCATAACGTTAAATCATACCAGGACCCGAAATCTAGCGGTAAAATCGATACACTTTTCTTAGCAACATCTAAAGCTTGGTTGAAAGAACCTCTGGAGATCAAGAATTTCACTTGTTCTTGCAATATCAACCCCAGTTGAGTTGTGTATAAGTCTTTTGATAAATTTTTATGGACCAATTCAAGAAATTCTTGTTCTCTATTGCATCCCCTGAGTTTAAAAAGCTTCAATACTACATAGTCCCATTCACCGTTGAGAGCTTTGATTTCGTTGATAGCAAATTGGCATGTGGCACCAGTAATATCAAGCAGGCATATTCTCAAAATAGTATCGACCAAGTAGTTGCGATATTGGTTGGTCTTGCGGTTTTTGTTTCCACATGCCGTCAGCGTACCATGGCCAGGATTGGTTCCTGTGAGAAATCCCTTTGGCAAGAACTTCACTAACAATTTTATACATCCCAACAACGCTTCTTTAGATTCAATCAATGTGGAATAATTGACTAGACCCGTTAATTGATTCGAGGGATTATCCAACTGGTAAAAAAGTCGGATAATCAGCGAAGCCCTCAATTCCTCCCAGAAAATGGCTTCTTGACCCTTGATTGTTTGCTCGTTGAAAGAGTATACTTTTCGATGTCTCGAGTCCAACTTGACATTGGATACAATTTGATAGGATTTGTCGATACTGACACTCTTCAGGCTATGGATGACGAATTTGGCCTTGAAATCACACTTGCTGAAGATATTGTACGTACAGTAAGTTACCACGATTTCTCGCTTGGTCGGTTCAGATGGTCTAAAGACGTGTTCTTTGTTCTTCTTTTCGAGACCAATATGTTTTGTTACGTATTCCTCGATGTCCTGCTCTAAGTATTCGAACTTCATTCCGTTTAAATGGTGATACATTCCAATATACCCGTCGTCGTGTTTGTCTTCAGGCTTGGATTTACTGAAATCGGAGACGTATTGCGATGACTTGCCTCCGACATATTTAGCGACGTGAAATAGGTCCGATGGGCCTGGTGTCGATTCGCCGCTGATCTTTTCCTGGAGCTGGGTCCTGTCCCTTAGAGTTTCTCCATAGTTTGCTTCTCGTATATTTGGAGTTTGAGGCGAATTCGGAGCCGAAAAGTTGGAGAGATTCTCGGACGATGACTCCTGAGATGATTCTCGCGACATTCTCACTGAGTGAGTAGTATCTAGTGAATTGTCGGAATCCATGACGGTGTCAGTATTTGGATTTATAACGCTGTTAATTTGAATTTGATCTCTGATCTATATGCAGGTGTCAATATATAGGTGAAATATACAACGCGGTTAGGAACCCGTGTCTTGGAATTTGCTTTAGCATTGGTTAAAATTTGGTCAGAATTGGCTGCGAATTTTATGGAGTTACTAAGGTGAGTTATTTCCAGTAATTGTACCTTTTCCTTTATTTGAACATCCATTTACTTTGATTATATAATGCAACTGTATATTCTGTATTGATAGCTGATTTTATAGAATATGAATAAAACAGCGTGTCTCTATATATTTGTACCATGGGATGATAAAAATTTATTACATTATTAATGGATGTTATCTTAACCTCAAATTTGATGTAGATTTACAATAACTTGCAGTGCTTCATATTAATTACCGTGTTCTAATTTCAGTGAAGAGAACATATGGAAGAGATTGGATAACTATTTTTGTAGAAGAAATACTTTAAAATAAAGAAAATGAACTAGTATATACTTTACAATAGATTTTGATATAACAAATTATAACAAGTTTTTGATAAAACTAATAAATATAAGACAAATTCTTATCCACCTGAAAGGCCTATAGAAACATCTTCTACTAATTTAGCGAATGAATAATCAGAAAACTCTTTAGAGCTCATGCTGATAAAATGTCCAATCATCAATTACTCCAAAAGAGATGGAATTACGAGCCACTTGGATTATATGAAGATCATTAGTCAAAGCTATTGAAAATATAGTTAAATTCTATATTATGTATATAATATATTTATCGAAATTAACTTTAATGTAGGTAAATAGAATCTTTAATGAATAATGGTGAAAACGAAGAATTAAAGTTCAAGTTTCTCCAGATTTCCCAGAATCTAATTCAACAATAGTTCATTAAAGATATATTATATTCTACTTTAATTATAATTGACTTGTTTATCAGCGTTTGATAATGTAGAAGCTGAATATGAGTAGTATAAATATATTAAATTATATAAAGATAATTTGAATATCGGATATACAGGTGCTCTACAAGATATACTAGAAATATAGCTAACAATTATATATAATTATTAGTAATAGAACCTCTTTAGAGAGGGTGAGTGAGTTATACGATCCCCTAGGAGGGCCCTTGAAGCAATTTAGATTGGTTCAATTAAAAATATATATATGTATTAAAATACGAATTGGTTCAAATCCTCATCTGATAGATTCTACATATTTTATCACATTCAACTATATAGTTAAATCTTCATTTTTAAATACATATTTTGAGATATAATTATTATAATTAATTAAATGAAGATTATTAGTCAACTTGGACTATATGAAGATTACAAACCATTTGGAATATATCAGTGAAGTATATATCTACGACCCAACCTGGATTTATTCTGTGATATTGTGATTTTTGCGAAATTCGGACCCAACTTGATTATTTTGTGATATTTGTGAAATATATAAAATATATTAAATATATGGAATATACTCATCTCAGGCCAATCTATTGTGATCAACTTCCTGTTCATTATTTTATCATTACGATTGATGTTCATTTCTTTACTACTCCTATGCATATTTATATTGGTGAGACTCAATGGATAAACACACAGTAACAAAAAGTCATAGAATTGCATTGTTCATAAGATTTCGAGCCTATTTTATCGTACACTTTACTATTTTACAATTACTTTCACGATAAATTCTTTATTATATTTTATAGGTATTGGTTCACTTATAACAGTAGAATCTTCTGTATTAATCCATACCATGGCATAATGGCTACTTGTAATACGGATGAATGGATCTAGTAATTAATTATGCACTACTATTAATATTGAGATATCAATCGTTCTATTAATTGAGTCTTGCTCAATTGGTCAACGCTGAACTGATAAAACTGCTCAATTTGATGAGCTTAATTTATTTAAACTGTTCCAAGATAGTTGGCTTTTAGAAAGTGACTCGTTGTCTTCCTTTTGATACGGCTCGTTGGAGTCGGTTATTCTTATGATTTCTCTCAGTGCTCTCATCAACCTCCTTTTCATGACTTGCTGCTCATTTAGCTGCTGCCTGAAGTTCTTTGTACGAAGTAACCATAGCACTTAACTCCTCCATGATACTTCCGATGGACTGCCCGTTTGCAAAATCCAAATATCCATCATCTCCTCTTGCTATACTCATCTGTTGTCTGAGATGTAATGTCGCGACACAACTTTCAATTCTGATGACAATATGGTTCAACAATCCAATCATTTCAATCTCTTTGAATGAAGTAGATGCCTGAACGGCCTTTGACGAGTTTTGAAACGTTTCGTTGACAAGACCGCCACAACCAATCGAACAGCAAAGGTTTTCGAGTCTTAAAGAAAGGTTTCTCAATCCATAGACACCATCCACGGGCACTGTACCGACTAAAGTACTTGAATCTTCAGCCTTTGAACTTTTCACGAAATCATAGCGGATTTTCAACTTGGTCGTGTATGCTAAAGTTATAGGCTCTGGAGTTTCAAGACCCTTAAGTTTCTTTTCTCCGAGAGAGAAGTAATGACATCCGTTTTCTTCGATAGAACTGATCTCCTTTTCGATGATCTCTCCTGCTTGAATATTGCCTTGGTATGCTTCGAGCAATGACACTTTTTCTTCCACAATGTTTTTATGGATGGTATTTAATGTCCTTATTTCGTCCAAAAAGTCCGAACTTACTGCAGTTTGTCCACCATCCGCAACGGCACTAATACGGGAAGCGCGATTTACCATAGGTCCAAAATAATCCATTCTGCCAGTTACGACATCGGGTTCACATACAGGAGCTCCCCAATGGATTCCCATACGAACGGATAAACCTCTGAAGATGACGGTTCCGGTATTGTCGGTAACTTCACAACAGTGGTCTGAGTCCAAAATTTCACTCGGCCAATCTGCTGTAAGCAAATTTTGCTGCACATTAAAGCACCATAATAAGGCCGCCGTTGGCGATGGGAAAGACACCATGAAGGCATCACCTTCAGTCTTGACTTCATATCCTCCGACAATTCTTAATTGACGACGCATAATCGAATTATGCGTCTTGATCGCCGATCTCATTGGTGCAGGGTATGCATCCCACAAGAGGGTAGAATTCTTGATATCAGTAAATGCCAACGCGAGCTCTCCTACCGGAGGTTCAATTTCATCTTCCAAACGTCTCAACGAAGAATCTCCAGTGACTGCAGCTCTATCTCTCCTCTTTTTATTCGCAACCACATCATTTTCGCGACCCAAGTTATTATATAATGAGTTGGACGCAAATCTCAGTCTATTGTTGTTCTGTTCTCCCAAAGTCACCACAATGACGGTGATTTTGTCAGTTGCACCGTAGCAAATAGCGTAATCTCTCAATTTTTGTGCTGCTAACATTGGATCGTCCTTCACTTGTCTTAAGATGTCGACCGCAAGTTCATAAGAAATGTAATCCCATAATACCTTAGTAGCCATCACAATCAAGTCATCCGCAGCTGTCAATGAGAGCTCTGTGATATCAGGACTAGAGTTCGTGTGAGGTAAGTACTTGAAGAAACCCACCCCACGTGAGATTGGCAATTCTCCATCTAAAGCACCGTCACCAGAAACATACCCACCGGCAGCTCTGATTCTTTCAAACTCGGGTCTATTGGTTGGAACATGCTTCGTAGTAAGAAGGATGTGATCCCCGTTATTTCTAGATAACAATGCTTCAGTGTCACCGATATTTGCAGTGTACATCTTCTTGTCCTTGATATATATCACCGAGATAGAGCAACCTGCGCTGGAATCGTCGGTAAGATTCAATTCTAATAAGTCTTGTGCAAGTTGAGGACTTGGTGCAAAAGTGTTGCTCTTTTTAGCAGATAATGCACCATTAATATCCTTGTTCAATGACAAAAACGTCTTTCTAAGAGCATCAGGAATCTCAGAATCGTTCTTGATTTTGTTCAATTCACTCGTGAAGTTAGTGACAAAAAGGGTTTTCGCCAAAGACGAAACTCTATGACCTTTGTTGGGTGCACCAAACTTACCATCAAACGAACAGATCAAAACTTCGTTTTCATTACCTCTAAACTTTTGGAAAAAGGCATCGCGAGTAGATACATGTTCTCTCATCCCCATACTATCTGAAACACCGTATCCAATATTATCCAATTCAGATGCAGTTGTTCTAATACGCATCTCGGTATCTTGATCTGGAACTGAAGGTGTGGTCAAAGTAACATCGATAAGACCCAAAACCTTCAATTTCTTCAAGACTAATAGACTATCGAAGTCTTCGCCAGTTTCTGGATTTTTGATGTGACCTTGCTTGATTTCAAAACGCTTGTTTCCAGAGAAGTTAAGATACTTCAAGTTTTTGTTCCAGTGCCAGTTCCAGTCATACGGCCAATTCGAAATATTATATTTCAATTGATTTGAACCAACATCCAAGTGTTGTAAATTAGGCAACTGACTCAACTCGGCTGGTAACGAAACCAACTTGTTTTTGTTCACAAACAACAACTTGAGTGCTTTCAAGTTTTCCAATTCATCAGAAGGTAAGGTAGTTAATTCGTTCCCAGATAAGTAAAGTTCTGTTAAGCGTGTAACTCTTCTCAAGGCACCATCAGGGATTTCGATCAAGTCATTGTAGGATAAATTCAAAGATTTTAATGCAACCAAGAACGAAATTGATTCAAAGCACTCATCAGTCAATCTGTTGTCTGCCAACGTTAAAACTAACAAGCTATCAGCAATTGAAGAAGAAGTGTTGGCAAATAGGGAGGATGCGCTACTGTCGACAGCCAGTTCGCTTTCTGGTTCTTCAAGTTCATCCGTACTTTCCAAAGGTATCTTTGCAGAAACATCTCCATTGTCATTTTCGAGTGGAGAATGAACTGAAGGTCTTCTTGAATCATTTGGAGTCAGCTTATTACTGGTTAATGGCTCGGAAACAAAATTTCTGAAATTGACAGTGGATGAGATCCGCTTGGCAACCGAAAATGGTGGCCTTGGAAATGACGTTAAAATATTCGAACAGATATTCAATACTGTTAATGATTTTAAGTTCCAAATTTCTTCAGGTAATGTCTTTAAATTATTTGAATGCAAATCCAAGAATTGTAAAGACGTCAATTGACCAATAGTAGGAGGCAAAGACAGCAAGTTATTCCCATACATGGATAAAAATGATAATTTGGACAAGTTACCCAATTCTTTTGGTAACTCTACCAAATGGTTCTTGTCTAGAACAAGTTTCTCGATGTTTGGAATCCTACTCAAAAACTGAGCAGGAATCGACGTAATCATTGCCTTGGAAAGGTCTAAAATCGTCAATAATTGCAACAAGTTATCGAAATGTAAGTTTGTGATTGGATTTCTATCAAAATGAAGTAATCTCAAGCTATCCATTCTATCATTAAAGGCCGAAATATTGTTCTTAGAAGCGTAAGCGACTTCAAGATTAGGCAAGGACCCCAAAACATCAACATTACTAATCGAGTTGTAACGTATATCTAGCCTTTTTAACGAAAACATCTTACTAATAAAAGAGGGCAAGCTTTTGCTCAACTTATTTGTGCAAAGATTCAACTTCGATAATTTTGTCAATCTGCTAATCGACTCTGGCAATTCCGACAAGTCGTTATATGACAAGTCAAGGTCGGTCAAGTTTTCCAAGTTACTGATTGGTTCGGGATATTCACTGAAATAATTGGATGACAAATTTAAGTAGATTAAATTATTCAATTTTCCAAACGATTTTGGCAAACTTGTCAACTGGTTAGAATTCAATTTCAAGTATGTCAAGTTCTTCAAATGACTGATCTTGGGTGGCAACTCGTCTAAGAAGTTCTTTTCCATCATGAGGTGAGTCAACTTCTTGGCCTCGAGGAAATTCATAGGAAATTTGGAACAGCCGTTACGTGAAAAGTTGATGCTTGTTAAATTGTTACATGACTGGATGAAATCAAGCGGGATATAAATGGCTGGATTGTCTGAAACATTCAACTTTTCAATTTCGTAAGTATGCTGATGGAATATGATTGGAATATTTTTCAACTTCAAGTTCGAAATATTCACGTCCACGTAATCTTTCGATAACATTGCTTCTTCATCGTGAGTGAGGTTTCTTAAATTGATATTTTCCACTACAAACTTGCAAACAAACGATAAATCTTCACGGCCTATCATTTTAAGATTGTCACTTTCGTTGTAACCACTCAAAGTTAATAAACCAGTTTGGATTTTAATGGGTTTTTCAAATGGTTCTAAAACCTTGACACAATTCCCGATTATGATGGATATTTGATAATTGGAAGTAGATTCTAAGAAGAACTTTCTTTGCACAATTACTAGCAATTCCGCAGTTGTGGTTTCAAACGGACATAAAATGGTTGTGAATGTGTTGTCTTCCTTAAATACACGAACAATGTGGTTGAGTCCCTTTGTTGTTTCGTGTGGAGCGTGTTTGTTTGTTCCATATAATATTGGAACATTGCGAGGAATCCTTCCGTCCCTTATTTCCTCTCGTCTTTTAACTCTTGCCAGATGCTTCTTATGAGGCTGATGGTGCGTTCCTTCTACGGATGACGTCAGTGTAATACTTGCTGCAGATGAAGAAGACGAGTGGACTTCGAATTCGTTCAAGTTATCTTCATTATCATCCTTCTCTTCACTATCAGATCCGTACAAAGTAGCACCTGAATCAGTGCTCCGTTGTATGATCTGATCAATTTTGACATCCCAACTATCTGGAGCCTTCCAACCGGCGCTCCCTGTACCAAAAGCGGGAGGTGCCGGTGTTGGATTAGCATTTGATGGAACTTCAGTTGGAGTTGTAAATCCTGCTGACGAAAATGATTTAACCAAAGGTAATTTTGCACGGATGATTTCCGGTTGAGTTAAGATGGGGTTTGGAGAAATTTCATCGTTGGCTGAACTGGCTTCTGTCGAGACGGGATTTGCGTTGACATCCGCTTCTGTAGTTTTCACAATTCCCAGCATTTCATCCAAATTTATATCCAAATCAAATGCACCTGGAACCGGTTTTTTTGAAGCTTCATGAGCATTGTATTCTGGAACAGATCTCCTTGTTTTTGGCGACGAAGGATGGGATTGTGGAGTATGATAATGTTCCATAGAAATGGAAGGTAATCTAAATTTATGCTTTGAAGAAGAAGAAGAGCCCGAACTAGTACTTTTTCTCTGATGTGAATGATGGAGTTGAGAAGTATGAGGCCCTGAACCCACAGAGCCTGATCTTGACTTTTTCTCAGCAAGGGCTTCAATATCTTCTGAATTAGCTGAACTGTCAGAGTCTTTACGACTTGAGTAAATCAATTTTCCAAGCAAACTTCCGCTCTTCTTCTTAAATCTAGGTTTTATGGGTTGTGTCAAAGGAGGTACATTAATAATCGCTTTTGGGCGTTTATTGGCATGGAACCCTCTATAATTTTCTTTCAAATTGGAAGTATTTGAGTCTGAACCAGTCGATTCAGCTGGAGTGTCCATTTGGTCTAACGAAATCATCGAAGAACGAGGACTATAATTGTCCCCGTCGTTTGTACCTTTAACTTCAGTACCTACTGAAGCCATTCTGTAGACATCCTTGGATCCCGGTGGCAGTTTTCTGTAAACTTCAGGGTTTGTAGATCTTCTTTGAATCTCGCTGGGAACCTTTCTAAGACCCTCGGATAAGTTTGAAGTCGGTTTGGAAGACTCCCCTTGAGGCTTTTTAGGATCGTTGGATACAGATTTCTTTGTGATTTCAAAATGAGATGATTTCCTAGGAATTTCCGAAGCCGAATGTTTTCTGACAGGTTCCAGTTCGTTCTGAATATGATAATCGTCATAAAATGCACTATCTTGGTGATTGGATGTGAGCGAGGAAGACGACGACATTGTGGGAGAAATATTTGCTGAGGATGATTTCCTGGAAACTTTCGTATGTCTAGGATTCAAAATTGAATGTAATGAAGAATTATTTGAATGTTCTTCTCCGGATAAGTACTGACCAGCAGCAGTTAATCCGAACGATGCCTTCAAATTACTTTTAGATTTATCTCTTCGTAAAAAACTCATGGTTACTCAGGTCGATTCTATGTGATGGAGACGTTGTAGCGATTGTATTGTATGTATTAGGGAACTTATTGAGCTAAGGAATTTTGGGATTCAAGTTGTTTTAGTTGTAGTGAATTTTGTATACTCACTTTGATTAAAACTCTTATGTTTTTATAGCTGCTATGTGACTGGTCTGATTCTTCGCTCTAAGGCTCGGATACCTGTAGCTCTGTGATTAATTTCTCCACTGACCGGTATTGCTCCTTCTTTTTTACTTAAAAACAACAAATCAAAGTATCTGGATGATAATATACTTCTGATCGAGCTTGTTATCAATTGATGGATTAAATGGCACAACCAATTGATGTATCACGTATACTCCTTATGAAAAACAGGAGTCAGCAGTTGAATGTTGAAAAAATTTACTATGATAAATTTAGGTGGTTATATGTAGGATGACGGGGGGGGCGAAATTTCATTACTAGAGCCTATTCTGAAAAGTACCTATGCCGCTGTTTCCGCATTAATAATGATGAAATGACGAAGATTCTGCGTGTGATATATAGATAGTGACTATCATCTCCCGTGACTCTTCAATTGTGGAGGATATCTAGTTTCTGCCTAAATTCCTGGCTTATCTGGAGTATCAAGAGTATTATGGCCACGCGCAGGTGATTCCGGAACCTACTGATTGGAGACTCCCTGACTGACTGTAAGGAGACATTCTTGACCACTTGTACTACATGTGACATTGTGACATTATTTACAATCCAAGAAGATACCAATTTTCCTTTCTTTCGTTTGGAAGATCTAGAGTTTTTTGAAGCCCTCATATTGAGGAAATATCTAAAATATAGAGTGGATTCAAAGGGATTTGAATTGGTTGATATGTCTTTTGAGGGCTCAACTTATCCAGGCTATATGGTAATATAATGATTCACGAATAGTGACAACAAAAATCTTTAATCTTCATTATATCTCCTTTACAATAGCTAAGTCATAATTTGACGATTAGCATCGTCAATTCGATGACGGAGTTTGGGCCTGGATATTTAATAAGAGAATGTTGGGACATGATTTATCAATGAAGTCGTCGGTTTTATATTCTCTCTATCGTATGGGAGATGCCTTGCGTATCTCATTGATCTGGTGAAGTCATGTCTAGGCCTTGCAGCCAATAGAGTGTTTGAATTTGGTTGTATACAGGATATTTTGATATGGAAGATGGCGGTTATCTCAAGTATGGGGAGATGAATAGTTCTTAGAGCTTATTCTAAGATTCAATTGGTCTAGTGTGTTGTATGATACAAGAAGTTTTCACAGAGCTAGGGGACCTATACAGTTTTCATGGAACTAGAGGGACTTTACAGTTTTCTCCCTTCTTAAGTACTTAAGTTCTCATTAGTCCTCATCTGAGCACAGACTCGACTCGTTTCGACAATGTGCTGATCTTAGCCCATATCAATATTCTCCCACTGTACACACCTCATCTGAAAAACTTGTCTAGTTGTCTTGCTTAGCAGACAGTCTATATCAGTATGATTTTATGTACTTTGCTCTGTGTAGGATGTCGTTTTATATACTGGTAAGTATCAGAGGAATCGTTGTCGCTCTGGGAAGCAAGTTGGGATAATCTTACATGTACCTATTACCGAGCTTTCAAGAAACCAGCTGTGACTGACGAATCTCTAAATTGTTACAGAGCATACAGAGCCCACATATCCTCATCACCGATGATTTTACTCTTCGATATAAGGAGTTAGATATGGTGAGTACCGACTAGTCTACGCTATGTTTTCCGAGATATCATAATATCACCGAGGGAGCTTTGAATTTCTCTAGCAACTGAGTAGAGTTCTTTTAAGTATGCAGGAGTGGTTTTGAGATGGTTAGAGTTGAAATTAGATCCGAAGTAGTTAAAGCCCGTATTTATGGATGGACGCCTTGAACCTCACCACCTGCATTTACAGGCGTGGGCAATAGCACCTGATTAATAGCACCTGATTAACGATAATTATGAGAAAAGACGAAGAATACTAATCAGAATATTAATCAGAAAATCAGAAAGAATTATAGAGAATTGAGACCGATATACGTATTATGAAGATAGACGCAGGTTCAGGGAAATATATCACGGGTTCATGGAGAAATAGCACGGGTTCGTGGAAATACTCCTAAGGTCTTGACAATCCCTTCTGGTTTCTAATTATGTTGATAGCCGAAAACAGGAGTGCGAAACTAGAACCATTTACGAGGCGACGATGACGCAGTGGAAACCGTTCCAACGTCTAGGAGGGCCAGAGTTAGGTTGAAGTAACTTTCCTTTAATTACTGACAGTGTAGAAATCGTATGGTAGCCAGATAAAACTACTAGGACAACCTGTAGGACACTCAGATCGATATCAGATCGATATTCAATGATAAAAAATAATAGACGGTCCCGGACTTTTCAATAATATAACGAAAACGTTTTTTCATCGTCAAGAAAATACCACCCCATTAAAGTATGCTAGATAATATACGTTAGTAGGCTGAGCTCTGATAAGAAATAGGATACTGATAGCAGCTAGAAAAATACAAGACAAGGCTGCTAGTAGGGTTAGTGAATGAGTTTCTAGCCCTGGTCGGGGTCCTAGTCAGGGTACTATAACGAAGCTGGACAGGTTAGTGATACGAGTTCTACACAGGTTATTTGTAAGAGGCTGGACAGGTTACTAGTACAGGTTACTAGTACAAGTTACTAATACGAGTTTCTAGTCGGGGTATTAGTACTAGTTTCTGGTTGGGTTACTCCAATAACCGGGCGACACCCTACGTCAGTATTCTGCCAGAACCCGAGTGAAAAATTCATCAATCTCCAGCTTCTAATATATTAATGGAGTGCATTACTGTAGTGTCTTGTCCATATAGTTACTAGTCTAGTCTACTTGTAGACCAGTATACTACTCATAAAGCGTTTTCTCTCTAGCAACAAGTAGTCTCAATAAATCAACGACTCGTAGTTCCATCACTGTACTTTATCGCCCATTCTCAAGAAATGATTTTGTGATATTTTGTTATTGTCTATTTGACGATACTTCAAATTATTTGACTTTTCAACACTTTCTGACTGTGCTACGAACGAAGATGTCCGAATCATCAAGGACTATTAATCACAAGTTGAATGAGTTGTTGAGTAAAAGTGAGTATTTTAGGAGTTGGAGTAGGAGAAAGTCGACAATGACATTACTAGACGGTTTAGACGAGACGACATGTGAAATGAGAAATGAGACACGGGACAGACATCTCTGGTATTAGAGGAGTATATGAGCCAATGATAGTGTAATGAAGCTAGTGACTTTGTGGAAGCGAATGTCGTCATGAACTAGTGAGGAAAGTGAGCTATCATGATCTGAGGTAAGTGAGCTATCATGATCTGAGGTAAGTGAGCTATCATGATCTGAGGTAAGTGAGCTATCATGATCTGAGGTAAGTGAGTTAACATGTTCTAGTGATCACGATCTACTGATCGTGAACATCTTGAACTAGTCAGCTATCAGTCAGTTATCATAAACTAATTATCATAAACTAGTTATCATGACTTACTGAGAAATATCTAGTGACTATGATGAACTGTTCTATTTCAGTTCAGTACATTCTTCACGATATCTACTTATTCACAGATCTGCTTCATCATCGATATCTTTCTATTATACACCTGTGCACGTTCACTTGGCAAGGAACTGATTTCCCTGATCGATATCTGAATATCAATCAAACGATTCACTAGCATCCTTGAAGATACATGGGCCAAATAAATTGCCTTTGAATGGCGGTCACTAGAGTACCAGAACTGACACTAATACCATTAAAGTTATTGGTGATTCTTTTGAGATAAGCATATCTATTATCTTGTTTAATTGAAATTCTGAACTGTTCATCATGAATCTGATCTCAGGCTAATTTTACCTTGGTGACTTATATTTGCAGTGTCTTGTGATATTTTACCTCGCTAATGTATCTAGTCTCCCTAATATCTATTTCTCTCATATCTTCTATCAGATATACTAACAACAGACAACATCACCAAAAGAAAACTTGAAGCACCAGCCGCTCTCAACTATGCTGCGGTGCTTAAAACCAATATTCTTGGTAAGGACAAGCAAGAAAAGGTGAATTCAATTGTGGTATTAGCCAAACTCTTGGATTGTATACTTGGAAGCGAGGCTGTTTCCGATGAATTCTCCACCGTTCTCGACCTTACCTTGTTCAACACGTTATTTTCGATTGTCAGTACCAACATGTCGACTGAAACATATAAGGCCATATTGAAGATCTCAGTGATTTTGATTTCTGGCTCTCTATACAGCCAACAAGATTCCATTGATAACTACTTGCCTTTGTATCAATCTCTTATTGATTTCTTGGACGTTATCGATATTATAACTCATAAATTGTACTTGCAAGACAAAAAAATCACCCTCAATTCGATCAAGTTGGTCACCGACTTAATCAACATGGCGTTGAGATTCAAATACGACGGAATCATCACCTTAGCCGGAAGGTTGAAGCACGTCACATACTTCAGTACAGTGGGAAACTTGATTGAGACTGAAGATAAATCAATCATTGATGCAGTTGGCCATTTGAAGGTGGCATATTTCAACTTGAATGAGTTTTTACAAGCTACAACATTTGACTTATCCATCACATCTCACCAGACCATGTTGACCAATCTATTTGTCTACTTAGAATCGTCCTTAAACGAGTATGGAACCCCTGCCACCACAGACGAGTATATCAAGGCAGGATTCACAAGCAACCCCAAGAACTTTGTGGTTGAGAACTTTACGATTTTGTTGGCCATGGACCTTAAGATCTTTTTGAAGGATCCTAACTTCACCTTCAAAAAGCGCTTCCACGAAGAATTGATGATGAGTGATCATAGTAGAACATTTCCACTCTATCTTTTCATCAACAAGATTACGGAATTGTGGATATCCATTTTCCACAACAGAGAGCAATATAAATTCATATACTCTTCGATTTTGAGTTGGGAACTCATGATTTACTATACCATGAACAACTGTTTGATTCTCTGGCAAGAAACGAAAGCACAGTTGGAGAATGAGACTGAAGTGGATAAAATTTCGAAGTTGATCGAGTCTAATATCGATGATTTGGAAGTAGAAATGGGTGAAAAAAATAAGACTATCGAAGAATGTTTGGACGTCACTGCCACCAAGTCAAGTGGAGAAATGAGACACAACCAAGTTCTGCAGATCAAGGAGGCACACTCTAACAAATGGAATTCAAGATTCTCGGAGTTCGACAGAGATTTGGCCAAAGAAGTCTTTGATTTCGTCTCTGAACAGAGAGTGATTCAGCTTTTAAAGGGTTCATGGGTATATACTGAAGTCCATGGAGAAAATTTGTTGAAATCCAAGGACAAAAAGCCAACCCAGTACAAATACATATTCTTAACTTTATCACCAAACAGAAGGATGGTGTATTACAAGGAATTTACCGAGAAACCAACGGTTAACCCGAATTTTGAAGAAATGGAAACACAATTCATAAGGTTGGCGGATATTCTTGATTTTAAATCCACCAAGGTTGGTGAACATATCGGAGAAGAAGACAAAAAGAAGAATAGCATGTTGATTTCTATTAAGGGGACGATTTCCTACGAGAAGATTACGTTAGTAGGCGAAGGAAACAAGAAATTGTTGAGTTTCTACACCGATACCCAAGTTAACAAGTATGTGTGGTTAGATGGGTTGAAGATGTTGAAGGGTTTAATTTCTAGAGGTGAGTTATCTGATGAAACCGAGAAACAGTTGGAATATTTGATTGATATTAGAAGAAACACTCAATTATTGGCTTTGGAGAGAGATGGGATTAAGTTGGATGAGGATTTGGATTTGTTGGATGATGATGAGTTTTATGATATTGGAGAGTTGATGGATGTTACGGATGATTTCCATTATAGTGATGCAGTTAGTTTGTGAGGTGGACAGTGAATTATGAGTGGATTATGAGTTCTGACAGCGACTGATGAGTGAGCATACCGATTGATGTGTTAATTAGTGAGCTATCTGACTAACTAAATGACTTCCTAGGTGATATGAACACGTTTTAACAGCAATATACTCTGTACTATCAAAGTATTCTTCTTCAACACTTAACAAATTTCTAGATTGTCGCCCTAATAATTGTTCTATTTCATGAAATTGATCAAGAGATTCTCACTTTCTCTTCCAATCATCCTAAGAATTGTTCAATATACGGGTCGTAGCGAGATCTCATTCCCTCAATGACAGCGTACATCACAGAGTACTTTAAACATAGATTTTCATATATCTACATCGGTGGTTCTGAACATCACAGATATCTCTAAATCACAAGTGCTAAATATCGCAGGATCCTGTTATCTACAATTCTGTTCTCTACAATGCTGTTCGCCGCGTCTCTTGACTTTCTATACCATCCTCTTCTATTTCTTTCTCGACCTTCTCAAAGTTCTGGTACATAATTGTCCCCTATAGACACAGTAAACATTACGGATTTTATAATAAGCAGTCTTCAGGTGTTGAGACTGTAATCTCAGCGACAGCTCGGCGAGCTATTTGTAGTTAGATAACTTGATCAGAATTATGTTGAAGACGAATATACTAAGCAACGAATTGTTTGTCATTGTTCAATTAGTGGAGATTAGAGAATACCGAGCGTAGCAAGTATTTGTGATTATCTAATTAGTGGATTGGTGGAAATCACAATTAGATAGTAGTGAATTAGTATAAGAGCTTGAATAATAATCTGTACTGATACAACTTCGGTTAATAAGAATAAGAATAACATGAATCAGACGTTTCTTCCAGGTGTATCTAAATAATCGACTAGATAATCCAGGAGCTCTAGCTAGAAGTTTTCCTAGATGCTCCTCTAGATACCCTCTAGATAATCTACTAGATACGTAGCGTGAACTGGCACTCTATGGCTCTTGATCTCCCAGCTACTCTCTCCCTCACTAATTCTAGCTTAGACAAACGACACCAAACTATAACTCCTAATACGTGTTACGAGGCCATTGTATAGTGTGACCTGATTAGTCTCCAATTCTCATAACTGTTTCTTTCTCTCATCTTTCTCTCATTTCTGTCTCGTCTCTTTCTCAGTCTCTCTCTGTCTCTCAATCCTGTGTATCAGATTTTCTCACCTAAAAAAAATACTCATCTCATCTCAAAACTTACAACCAACAACATCATTATGGCGAAGACTACCCAGAATAAACCTGTAAAGAGTGATATGATCTTGACAATCGATAGTGATTCTGATACTGAGCAGAATATTGCTTACGAATCGTCAGAATCCGAAGTTGAAGCTAAGATCGAGGCGCCAAAGCCAAAGAAATCCAAGAAGTCCAAGGCTGCCAAACCTGTGGAACCCGTTGAAGAAGAGGAAGATATTAATCCAGATTTCTTGTTCTCATTGGATGGGTATGACACCACTTCGAAATTCGATGGTTGGGACTTTAAGGTCCAGCCTACTGATAGACATGGCAATCCGTTGTTGTCTAGAGATATAGATTTGGATGGGATTTTGAGAAGAAAAGGTGGTTTGGTTAATTTGGCCGGGTCTGATGTTAAGTATGAGAAGGAAGAGAGCGAGGGAGAAGAAGATGAAGAAGATGAAGAAAACGACGAAGACGATGAAGAATTGGCCATGGATGGTTTTGGTATGGGTGCCGAAGAAGAAGTAGAGGAAGAGGAAGAAGAAGAAGAGGAGGAGCAAGTAGAAGAACCTAAGGAAGAAGAAATAGTTGAAGAAGACGGTTCTGATGCCGAAATCGATGAAGATTCTCCAGAAGAGTTGGCCAAATTCTACGCCGACCAATCGGAATCTGCCACTTCCACACAAACACATACAACCTTCCAGACTCTTCAGTTGTCACGTCCAGTATTGAAGGGTTTGGCTCAGTTGGGATACTCTAAGCCTTCGCCTATTCAATCTGCATCTATCCCTATTGCATTACTTGGTAAAGATATTGTTGCTGGTGCAGTGACAGGGTCTGGTAAGACTGCTGCATACATGATTCCTATCATTGAACGTTTACTTTATAAGCCAGCGAAGATCTCGTCCACTAGAGTTATCGTCTTGGCCCCTACCAGAGAATTGGCCATCCAAGTTTGTGATGTAGGTAAGAAAATTGGACAATTTGTCAGTAATTTAAGTTTTGGGTTGGCCGTTGGTGGTTTGAACTTGAGACAACAAGAACAACAATTGAAATCTAGACCTGATGTTGTCGTGGCCACCCCCGGTAGATTAATTGATCATATCAGAAACTCCCCATCCTTCACCATTGATTCCTTGGAAGTCTTGGTTATTGATGAAGCTGATAGAATGTTGGATGAAGGTTTCCAAGCCGAATTGACTGAGATTTTGTCGTTGATTCCAAAGCACAAGAGACAAACATTGTTGTTTTCCGCTACCATGAATACCAAGATCCAGGACTTGATTCAATTGTCTTTACAAAAACCTGTGAGGATAATGATCGGGCCTCCAAAGGCTGCTGCAAACAAATTGGTACAAGAGTTCGTTCGTATACGTAAGAGAGAACACTTGAAACCAGCTTTATTGTTTAGTTTGTTGAAACTCGTTGATCCAGCACAACAAAACAGAATCGTTGTTTTTGTAGCCAGAAAAGAAGCTGCACATAAATTGAGAATTGTCTTGGGTTTGTTGGGTATGAAAGTATCTGAGTTGCATGGTTCATTGAGTCAAGAACAACGTCTTACCAGTGTAAATGATTTCAAGACCTTGAAGGTTCCAGTCTTAATCTGTACTGATTTGGCTGCTAGAGGTTTGGATATTCCTAAAATTGAATTGGTCATAAACTACGATATGCCAAAGTCCCATGAAATTTATTTGCATAGAGTTGGTAGAACTGCCAGAGCCGGTAGAGAAGGTAAATCCATTTCGTTTGTGGGAGAGTCGACTCAAGACAGATCCATTGTCAAAGATGCCATAAAATCCTTGATGGAAAATAAAGAGTTTCAATCCAAAGCCATTTCAAGAAACGTGGACTGGAAGGAAGTTGAAATCGTCAACAAAATCGTCTCTGCAAAGGAAGAGATTATTGAAGAAGTTTTGGTTGAAGAACAACAGGCCAAAGAGATCTTACATGCCGAGATGGAAATCGCCAAAGCTTCCAATTTAATGAAACACGAAAAGGAAATCAAATCCCGTCCAAGAAGAACTTGGTTTGAATCTGAAACCGAAAAGAAAGCCAACCAAACAGAAGTCATGAAACAATTGACCAAGCATGGAAAACCTGTAAATTCAAAAAAGAGAAAAGTGTTGGAAGTGAAGAAGGAGGCTCCAGGAAGATCTTATAAAAAGACCAAGGTCGATAGACAAACAGATCAAAAGAGAAATCCAAAGGAAAAGATAGGAAAGGGAAGCAAGGGTCCAAAAGGTCCAAAGGGAAAGAGAAGATAATCATGAGTATGAGTTATGATTGACACTACTAGGTAATGTGCTAGAAGGATCTAGTGAATCTAGTGAATCTAGTGGATCTAGAGACTCTAGTAGTTACTAACTGTGCTATTGACTTGTCGAGTTACTGACTATTTCCTGAGATAAACAGAACTTGAAACATCGCTCCTGTGATCCAATATCTCTCCAATATATCACCTTAGATCATATTAATGATTCTCACAAAGTCTTGCTTCCTCGATTTAAACATTCTATGCTACGACACATCCTCCTAATATACATTTAGACTAACCGATAGACTTCTATTAACAACTTACCATTAGACTAATTCTGTTCTCTATAGAAATAGTTTGTAATTATGCATATTGCATAATAAGACCGTTGAACTGGAATCCTCGTCGGCTTCTTATATTATTTTCAAAGTCGTGTGCCGTTCAAATCCGTCACGTACACAGCGGCAATTATCTGATCCATGTAAGTTTCTAGACAACTCCAATTCACCAACAAGTTAGGATTTCGACACATAACCAATAAAACTGCTTTCCATAGCCTCGACAAATCATTCACCAGTTCCAATTGTTCGGAAATTCCAATATTCCGTCCCAATAATCCTGTTGTTTTACGTATCTGTTAGTAATACCCAGATCAAAATCACTACTAGAAGTGTCTAATTCTAGCTCACATACGTCATAAAAAGAAGCTCCACTAAGTTCTTCTAGCACTTCCAGCGCTATCTCTAATAATATCCCTTATATCATGTTTCACTCAGGCTATGCTAGACTCTTCAACAGCAATCAATCTACAGATATAAGCAGCCCTTCCAAATTACTCGTACAAATCATACTCCTTCAATGCTTTTACTATCTCTCAGCTCTTGTTATATTCTACATGGTGGCCTCGTTGAATGGCTACGATTTTAAGATAGATTGGGTATTCTCGTGGGAGTTGGTGTCGTCAGAAAACGCTCTAGGGTTGATACTATTTGTGTTGTGGTTGTTTGACTCGTTGCTCTGTGTTTTATTTGTAACGGTGATTGTAGGACGATCTAAATTGGCGTGGGATTTCGCCGTTACTGTCCATATCATCAATTTGATAGTGGTTTGGTTGTATACTGATAAATTTCCTACGTCAGTGTTATGGTGGTGTTTACAAATATTGAGTGGTGTTCTCTTGGTGACATTGTCGACATACTCAACGAGATGGAAAGAGTTGAGAACGACGTTTTTTGACAACATGTTGGACCAACAAGAGTTGGGAGAAGTCAGACATCCTGTGCATAGCGAACCTATTGAAATGACCCCATACCCCAAAGACCTGGAAGGTTCCAGCAGCAAGTAGTGGAATGGATAAATGAAATAGTTGACTTCTCATATCATCAAGGGCTGGACATTATACGATCAGTCTAGAACAAGGACTAGGATGAATAAATTCATTTAGAGCTATAATCATCCAATATTCAATTACAATTAGACTATTTGTTACTACCAAAAATTAATAGAAGGTTCTGTTGAACCAGTGGTACTCCCAGCCCAACAAATAGTTCAAATTCTTAACAATCATTGACAATTCATGGCTCTTCAAGGGTTCTATATCATGAAGCTCCTTCAAAATGTATTATGTGATCTTTTGATCAATAAACTGAGGTATTGAGCGATATATGAACCAGCTACGATATTGAAGAGCTCGGGAAAGATAAATAGTCTACCGATTAACTATGATTGTGTCACGTTCCCTATTTCGATTCCCATTGTCGCCTACTGAGTTTTCTGTGAACCAATGCCTTATCTAAATTCAATACTTCTGAAAAATAACATTTTTAGACGGTTGTCGTTATCTACCTTGGTTGTTTTTGGGAAAGTATTTTCCTTTGAAGGTTGTTTTAGAACGGCGCAGGTGCAAGTTTAATATTGGGAACTTAGAATCATGTTAACTTTCATCATCGATGTTGAAGTGATCACAGGGAGTATCATACTGGTTCTCTCTATAATTCTCTGCTACGTTTTACGCCTCGTTGTTCTTCCTAGTCACATTGCTCTTCGTAGTGACGTTGTTCTCCCTAGTCTCATACTTCTCCTCCCCTAACTTCCCTAACCTCATAATTAACCTCACTAGCCTCAGTCTCACGAGTATTAATAGGAAATTATAAAGCGAGAATATAGAACATAAGGGGACAGGCGCTAACTTCAAGAGATTGGTAGGGAAATTATATATCGAGAATATAAGGAATATTTGTAATATGTGGTGAGAATAGGTAAGTGAATACTAATTGTGAATCGAACTAGTGTGAAAAATAACTCTACTGAGGACTTGGGGTGGCTCCAATAGTGGAGGGAATCATTACCAGAATTGGCTAAGTTAGACTGGCAATTCCTCAGATTACTTTAGTAAGCTGTGAAAGACTTAATGGTCACCAAATTCGTTGGCAAGAAATGCAAACGAAAGAAAAGTAGAATCAGGGATCGTCTATAGAACCTATCTCAATACCCAGTATAAGCCATTAAAATTGTAAATGGACGTGAATGGGGTCGAATTCGATATTTTCATTTTTGATGGTATTCAAACTTCGCTTAGGTAGCATCGGCTCCATTAACACTGTCATCAACCAGTCCAAATACCTGGGATACTAAAGAAAATGTCGATTTTATTGGCCAAATTGTACCTGAATCGTACGTGGTTTCGATTCTTGAAGGACAAGGGCCGATTTTTTCAATAATCGATTGGTCGAAAGCACAGTTATATCTCTGGCCCTAGCACCAGCAATTACGTTTCAACCAGTATAGTTCCAGTATATTCTAGTTTGTTCAAAAGGGTCGTTATAGGAGTGATTATCGCTCTAGCTATTCAAATCTCGTTATTGGAATCGATATCATGGTAATAAACCAAATTGATCTCAAGTTGAGAAAACCAGGTTTAAATTTGTTGAGCAGTGCGTTATGACTCGATCTTAGAAACTGAGTGCTTTCATTACATATCCAGTAATCTCGTATGAAATTGATACCAGCTAAATTTTGTCGATTTAACATTTTGCAATCGAGAGTTTTATTTATGTGCACCAATTGCTGAAACATCAACCCCGCGGAAATAGTATTAAAGTCATTTCGACTAAAAGTCTCCTCGAGTTATTTATAAAAGAATTTAATGTGTACATGTATAGATAAGAAGGTTTCTATTCCTATTACTATAGGTGCGTTTGTATTATGTTCAAAGTACCTCAGTCCATTACACCATTTGCTATTTCTTTATAATTCTCTATTAATTTGACCAATTTTCTGAAGAAAATGAAGAGAATTGAGAAAAAACCAAGATAGAATATTGATCAATTGGATATAATTCGCATACTGTAACAAATAGTATAACTTAGCGATAAGTGAGTTGGAAACTATATGCGTACTCCCTTGGTTGGATCTTTCACATCCAAAATCACTACTTTTTCAGACTTTCAGCAAGCTATTTGATTGAATGGAAACCTATCTTGATTTATTCTATTAAGAAATAAATCCATCAGTATGAGCACTATTTTGATTAGCTTGGTACCTGATCCACATTATTTCGAAGAACTGCGTACATAAAATGACTTAGGATATCAAAGGCTATTTGCATTTTTCCATAGAATTACCTCCAGTGTCAATAGCCATACCATACCAAAGCTTCTTTTATTAACATTTCTTTTTTATAAAAGAATTATTTAAATGTTAAGAATAGAAATTATTTCTATTACGGATTATTATCTGATACCCGATAATATTATACAGGAATATTCGATTTCACTTCCATCTGTATTTATAATTGGTTCATTTTTTCGTCATCTATTGATGCAAATGGAAAGTGGCCAGGTTCCCATATCGCTCGTTTTAACATTGAACAAGCAAACATACTTCTTATTGGAGGATTATTATCTTTTTTTCTAATAATTTCCAGTATAACTTACAATATTTCTAGATGGCCCAAATTTTATTGTTTTAGTAACTGGTAGCGTATCTTATCAATACTTATTATACTACATTTATTACTGATAAACCAATATCATGCAGATTTTTGGGAAATTCCATCAGCGAGGGAATCGTTTGATATTTAAAAATAAAGAATTGATATAAATTTATATAAATGTCTAGAATTTGTTACTTAATAGCTTGGTCTATTTAATTGTTTGGTTTCAGGTACTTAGGAGTCAGATCTATGCTCATCTTTCGGAGAGAAAAGGACCTTAATTTGTCTTTCCTTATGGTTTAGTAATTCGAAGAAACCTTTTTCAATGCCATCTTCGAGATGAATTACAGAAGTTATAAGCATTTTCGCTTCATGTATAGGAATTAAACCATTTTCCAATGCCTCAACTACTTCCTCAAAATCTTGCTTCACGAAACAAATTGAGCCCGTAACTATCTTTTCTGAAAATGTTACATCCATAGGGTAATATGGAATCGGCTTGTTGGCCCACACGGCCACATTAGTCGCTACGCCTCGTACACATAATGCCTTCAAATTAACATTGAACGTGTCTGGAAAGCCAGAACAATCATAAGAATAATTGAACCCAAATCCAGTAGGTGAGAGTTTTCTCAACTCGGAGACACATTCTTGGACCGATTTACCAGCTGGATCAAAAACCTTAACGTTGAACTTCTCAGCCAACAACCTTCTTGCCAACGCTGGCTCGCTCACGACTATGGTACCAGCTTTGTGTCCTTTAAGAGCAAAGATTGTCGCCAAACCAATTGGACCACCACCTATGATAAGAGCACTACTTCCTTCTTTAAATCCAGACATTCTGACCGCATGCCACGATACTGCTATCGGTTGCGTAAGCGCCGCGACATCCATTGGAATAATGTCGTCAGAAAACTTGATAGCTTTGCTGGAATCCGTAACAACGTATTCCGAAAATCCACCATCGGAAAACCCTAACCCTATCAAACCAAGATGGTCACAAGCATTATAATGCCCTTCTACACATGCACCGCACTTCTCCGATTTGAAGTTGGGTGAATCTGGAAATCTGTATTGGTCTAAGCAAGATCCAGTCACTTCGACGACAACTTTATCTCCCACAGAAACATTGACGACGTCTGCTCCTATCTCGACGATCTCTCCACTCATTTCATGGCCCATGCATTGTGGGGCAGGCTTACCTGAGATTTTGTTAGTTTCATCAGGGTTGCTGAAAAAGATGGGACCATCAGTGTATTCTTTCAAGTCAGATCCACATATTCCACAATAATGGACCTTAATCTTGACGTCCTGACTACGCTCAATCTGAGGATCCGGGTAGTTCTCGTGATATCTGATATCTTTATTGCCGTGATATACTATCGCTTTCATTGTAGTGTTGAAAATTTATTATAGCCAAACGAACTAGCAAAGTGAGGAGTGCTCTCCATTATTCTGGGAAATTAGTCTACTCTTATCTGATCTCGTGCATTGTCGAGATTGTCAAAAATTGCACGTGATTTGGGTGGGGACGGAGATGGAATTGATACATCCGTGGAACAGGGCAGTTTTAACCGCGCTTCGTCGAATTTCTTCACTTGACATTAAGAGCACTGGGCAGAAATCCTATTGCGTCATGATGACCAGCAATGTTTTAATTACACAGTCAGATTCTCCTTGTCCGAACCAGTTCTAAGTTGATAGTTAAGAGTGAGGCAGGCACCACAGTGTTATAGTAAGACTCTCTAGCAGTCCGCCCGAAAACAGTCCACAGAAGCTCCCAACCGTCTCGCCATGCACTTCCTCGCGCCCTCCTTGGAGCAATCCTTATCCCGAAGTCACGGATCTATTTAGCCGACTTCTCTTATCTACAATATTCTATCAACTAGAGGCGCTAACATTGGAAACCTGCTGCGGTCATGAGTAGGACTTGATATGAAATTGCTGTAGATTTTCAAGGACCATCGTAAGCGCATGGACGCAACAAAAGTATTGCGCTCTTCTAGCCATAACACCCCATCTCCGGATAAACCAATTCCAGGCTATAAGCTGTTAAGAAGAAAAGAGAACTTCTCAAAAAGCTCTTTAGTTTTAGGCTGTCTTGAAAGCTAATTCGCTAAAGTTTAATTGGGGTTGACTTGATGATGCTTCATTGAGCCTCAGCCTGGGAATTCTACTTATTTGATTATGTAATAGTCACTAGGGTCGACGACAACTCCGCAGTCAAATTCTTCTCAGTCATTGGTTGACAATAACTGCATCATGGTGGATTATGAAGTTACGTTACCGGCTCGACATATGAAGGGGCTAGAGTCTAGTCAGATTTTCTTTATTTGGTAACTTCGGTGATTAGCTATCCGGATCTTTGACGTATCTCCTCACAATATGACACGAACAAACAGGATGTCTCCACCAGTACGTCGGGTTATTTTATTACTACGTTGTTAGTAACGCAAATCCATTGTTGGGGTTTGGGGTAATGGTTTACCAAGGAGGTGATTGGCCACCTTAAAATTAGAGTTTCTCCGTTCGTGGAGGAACAGGCCCCAAACGTGTCCGAAAAAGTTCGTGGGGGCGCTAATTATTCATGCAGGCAACCAGTAGCCCCACCAGTGAGCTCCCCCTGAGACGTCCTGTTTCAGAATGTGGTAGGTTTTGGTGTCTTGTTATTTCGGAAATTCGATTCAGAAACACAAAGAAGGCATTGCGGGAGGGGAAAAAAGTCCTTCGACGGGTTTATCTGCATCGTTTCGATCAGCAGGGTGGGAAGTAGTATACTTTCCTAGATCTATTCTTGTAGTTGGTGTCAAGTACTTTAAAGACGCCACCAATAGGGTTTGCTGCTGTAGTCATTAACTGGCATCACCTACATTGCAGTGGACAACTGTTGTGATTAGCCACGAGAAATTCTGACAAATACAAATCCGTTTTTCCATGCATATAACCTGCAAATCGGAGTTATTACTGGTTCAATATAATTTGTTGAGAAAATTTTAATCCGGAAGGAACAATAGTGGGGGGCTCATTTATAGTTTACTACAAATTTTACAGATTATCGAATTGCAGTTTATGCATATTTACCGATATTTTTTAGCAAAAATACCTACTCAACATACTGCAAAATTCAGTTTATATGGCTACGATTCAATCAAGGTATGCATATCCCCCGTCGCCTGTCCCCACCTCCACAATTAAAAATCTGGAGATGGACAAGGCGGTGACTAAATTTGGAATATAAATACTAGACAACTATCCTCTTTGCTCAGACATTGTTTTATATAATCATTCAAACATTTCATACAAATACAACTACTAATACAAAATGGGTATTGAAGATTCTGCTCTTTTGAGAAAATTTGTGAACGTCGGTGAAAAGAAGGCGGGATCCCCAAAGATGGGAATCATCGTTGGTCTTTTTGCTGCGTTGGGTGGTCTTCTTTTCGGTTACGATACTGGCACCATTTCTGGTGTTATGGGTATGGACTACGTCAAGAAAACCTTCCCAGCCAACGGCCATTCGTTCTCTTCTTCTGAAAGTTCTTTAATTGTTTCAATTTTATCTGTTGGTACCTTCTTCGGTGCCTTATTTGCTCCTATTCCTTCTGACAGAATTGGAAGAAGATGGACTCTTATGATCGCTTCTATAATTTTCAACATCGGTACTGTATTACAAGTTGTTGCTACTGATATTCCTCTTTTATGTGCTGGTAGAGCGATCGCGGGTTTCGGGGTTGGTTTGATTTCTGCAGTTGTCCCATTATACCAAGCTGAATCTGCTCCTAAGTGGATTAGAGGAGCTATTGTTTCTTGCTACCAACTTGCCATTACTATTGGTATTTTATTAGCTGCTGTTATAAACGAAGGTACTCACAGAATTAACGGTACTGCAAGTTACAGAATTCCTATTGCTATACAATTCTTGTGGGCTCTCAACCTCGGTATTGGAATCTTCTTCTTGCCTGAAACTCCAAGATTCTACGTCTCTAAGGATAGAGGAGATGATGCTAAGGAATCATTGAGAAGATTAAGATCTTTACCAATTGACCACCCAGAAATCATTGAGGAATACGAAGACATTGTAGCTGCTCATGAATTTGAAGCTCAATTCGGTAATGCTAGTTGGGCTCTTGTTTTCAGTAATAAGAACAGACAGAGACGTAGATTGATCATGGGTACTTCTGTTCATGCTTTGTCACAATTGAGTGGTATTAACTTTATCTTCTACTTCGGTACTAGTTTCTTCCAAAGTGCTGGTATCAAAAACCCATTCACTATTTCCTTGGCCACTAACATTGTTAACGTCGGTTCTACTATCCCTGGTATTTTATTGATTGAAGTTCTCGGTAGAAGAAAGTTGTTAATTGGTGGTTCCATTATTATGTGTGTCTCTCAATTTATTGTCGCCATTGTTGGTGTGGCAGCTGGACAAAACTCAGACTCCGCTAACAAATGTTTGGTTGCTTTCACCTGTATCTTTATTTCCGGCTTCGCTGCTTCTTGGGGTCCATTAGGTTGGGCTGTTGTTTCCGAAACCTATGCTTTGAATGTCAGACAAAAGTCTATTTCCTTATGTTTGGCATCGAACTGGTTATTTAACTGGGCTATTGCTTTCGCTACTCCATACATGGTCAACCCTGGTCCAGGTAACGCTAACTTAGGAAGTAAAGTTTTCTTCATCTGGGGTGCATTTAACTTCATTGGTGGTTTATTCGTCTACTTTATGGTCTTCGAAAGTAAGGGTCTTTCTTTGGAACAAGTCGATGAAATGTATGAAAAGGTTCAACATGCCTACAATTCCCCATCCTTTGTTCCAACAGAGCATGCCTTTAGACACTCCTCTGCTGTCTCCATTAACTCTATTTCTAAGGTCGAAGATATTTATGAAGTTGAAGTTGGTTCTGTTTAATTCTTTTGCATTCTTAGTGAGGTCTCTTCGCAACGCTTTAATGTCTATATATTCTACTTAGTTAATTGAATAACTCCGATAAGCCTCTTCAGTGGTGAAATATGAGCCAGCCTTCTTACCAGCTTCGACTCTCTTGAAAACCTCAGACACGTGAATATTAATATGAGCAGACGGAAGCAGAAGGCTAGTTATTTCTTATTTTTTTCCAATTTTATACGTGAGTTTTGGTTTATGATCTTTTACTACGGCGGTGATGATCTTTTACTACGGCGGTGATGATCTTTTACTACGGCGGTGATGATCTTTTACTACGGCGGTGATGATCTTTTACT
>Ga0065704_10000215_pt1 | contig 98472 bp, 93 predicted proteins | sample SwiRhicommuniRL2_FD_59091 | JGI IMG/M metagenome (GOLD analysis project Ga0065704, IMG submission 59091) | Switchgrass rhizosphere bacterial communities from Rose Lake, Michigan, USA - RL2 v2 (version 2) | ecosystem: Host-associated > Plants > Roots > Rhizosphere > Soil | place: East Lansing, MI | reverse complement strand
TTTTGGATTCCCGACAACCAGTCCCATTTGGAAAGCATCAAATTCAAATACATTGGTGATTTCCCTTAATTCGGGTCTGGCCAGTGTCGTATTAAAGCCAGCCCTGAAGTTCATATTTTCCCTAAAATTATAAGTGGTGTTCAAAGAGTAGTAAGGCTTATAACCAGGTTTATAAACGGAGTTAGGGCTCATTAAAGTAAGCGGAATATTGGTGCCCGGTGCGGTTAAAGCCGGATCAAGGAATACACCAGAGGTATCTACCGCCGACTGGATATTGGTAGATTCGAAACGAACACCACCGGTTAACCTTAAATCTTTGGTCAATTTTAAATCCAGCATGGCGTAAGCCGCTTTGGTCTCAAAAAAACCGGTATAGTTGTTTGGTGATTTCTGGCTGTTGTATAAGAATCCTCCTACCGGGCTTGCGCCTTCGCCCATACCTGCAGTTGGTGCATGGATTCCAATAATCTCATTACTCACCAAACGATCGAGGTTTCCGGAAACCGTATACAATGGCAACGATTTATTGGAAGAAAAATTAGAGCCCGGTAAGAACAACACATTCTCTGTAAATACACGGTCGCGGTTCAGGTAATTTACCCCGGTTTTTAGCTCCTGCTTTTGCCCGAATAATTTAAACGGCACTGTTAAATCTGCCTTATAGTTATAATTGGTCTCGTCCAGGTTTCTGTAACGCCGACCATTGGGCTCTGCCTGAATAATTCCATAAGCACCAAAGCCGTTAACATAACCAGAAGAAAGTGCATATAAATGCGAACTGTATACCTGGTCCGGAATGGTGTTACCATTGCCGGTGGTAGGGCTACCATAATACCCGCCGTTACGTGGTGTATAATCTGCCAGGGTTACAAACCGGTAATCAGGATCATTCTGACCAGCCTTAGAAGAGGAAATGTTGTAACTTAATTTAGGCGAGTAGTCTGATTCCAAAAACTTATGCTCTCCCTGAAGGTTAAAGGTATTTAGTGTACGATAACTCTGTTTTAAAGAATAAATGGTACTTTTCACTTCTCCTGGCAACCCGGTATATTCGTAACTCCCATTCATATTGGTGGCTTGTGTTTCACCTCCCCAGCTACCCAGATACTGCATGCTAATTTCATTTCGGGTATCGAAGCGATAAGTTAAACCACCCAAAACACCATAATTAAGTGTTTCGTTACCTGTATTTTCCTTATAGGTCTGGTACCGGCCCATGTAAAGATTGTTCGGAGTAATGTAATTTGGAATATTTCTTGGACTGCTTACCTGCGGGTTTCCGGTTACCACACCCTGATAAATACTGTATTGCTGAATATCACCACCCGAAATATCTGTGGTACGGCGATAATAGTTACCGCCAGCTATAATACCCAGTTTATGCTTTTTAAACAAGGTATAACTATTACCAAAAGTTGCAGAGTATAACTGATTTAATGGAGCCTGTTTATATTTGGTAGTCAGCACAGGATCAAAGCCCTGCATTATCCCGTTAATACGACCAACTTCCTGCTTTGCCGCGGGACTGTACCCGCTGTTCGAAATCATATTCTGGATCTGGTTTACCCCACCTTTATACTGTGTGGCCAGGTTTAAGAAATCAGCAGACAAATTCTTGTTATTGATCTTATCCCCCAAAAAGCCCATATCGCTATTGAAAAAACTATTATACTGTCCCCCTATCCCGATATTTGAGTTAAAACCAGATTGAATAATTACATTCACCACCATGCTATCGGGCACAGACTTGGTTTTCAATTCTACAATACCTGCTGCTGCATCTGCAGGTTTATCAGGTGTAACTGTTTTATAAATGGTAACATTATCTAAAAGAGAGGCGGGTACCAGATCGAAAGGAATTGAACTTCTGTCAGGATCTGACGAAGCTAAGCGTACGCCATTCAACTGGCCAACTACACTCCTGTCTCCCAAACCACGGATAGCTACATATTTATCATCAGTTACTGTAACCCCAGGCACTCTCTGCAGCGCCTGTGTTGTAGTAATACTTGCTGTCCGTTCTATCTGAACTGCAGATATGGCATCTTGTACAATAGCCGCTTTTTTACGCTCGTCGAGCACCGCCACCTCTGTATTTGTCTTCCTACGGGCCTGAACAGTTACCTCGCCCAATTGGGTAGAGGATGATTTCAGTAAAATTCTCAACTCTTTAGTATTCGCATCAACCTTAATTTCTCTACTCTGATAACCGATGTAAGAAATCACAAGTATCGCTCCGCCCTCNGGTACGGTAATACGGAACNTACCATTCATATCAGTAGATGCGCCACCACCCATTGTTTTAATGCGAATACCTACGCCAATTAGTGTTTCACCAGTTTTCTCATCTACAATCGTTCCTGAGATAATTATGGGGACTGGTTTTTTAGTAATTACAACATAACCCTCAATTACTTTATACTCCAGATTAGTATTGTTTAAAACTTTAGCCAGCGCATCGGCCACAGTAATCTCAGTAGCATCTATGCTTATTTTTTTTGTGATTTTATTTAGCAGGCTTACCTGGGCATTGATCTGTATGTTCGATTGCTTTTCTATTGTACTTAAACAATTTTCGACACTTGCATTTTCCAGCTTAAGCTTAATTTTCTGATTCAAATTCTGACTGCGAACAGAGCTGGCAAATAGCACTCCAATAAATGTGAGGTTGACAGCGATCAGAAGGAACGAGCATTTCATAAAGAAATAAATTTTATCTGTTACCAGATTGTTATTAGCCATCTTGCTAAACTTCTTTCTGATGATAATAGCACCTTTTAATAACATGCTAATAAATCGAAAAGAAGAACGCAGATGTAATCCTTTTTGCATATTTTTGATCATTACGGGTTTTCGCCAGTGGCGGATATCTGTTAATATTTATCTCTGGGCTGATGCGTCTTCGAAAACAACCAGCTCATTGATGATTTTTGCGTCCTCCTTAGCGGGAGGGCGTTTCTTTTTTTAAGTCCAGGTGTTACATATCTTGTCCTTTCCGATTAATTAATAGTAATGTGATTGCCTTGAATATGATATTTAAATTGTCCCGAGACACTTAAAATCTTCATTAAGGTATTGATAGGTACATTTGCCGTCAGGTTGACTTTTAACAACTTTGAAGCGTTTTTTTTATTTTTAAAACTGATTTCCACGTCATACCACCGCTCCAGAATATTTGCGATTTCTGATAGAGGGACTTTATTAAACACCAAACGTCCATCTTTCCATCCGCTGATATCCTTAACCACTACAGAGCCTAATGTTTTTATATGATCAGTTTCATTCCATGTTACGGTTTGCCCGGGCATCAATATGGCAATTGATTCTGTTTTGTTAGTGGCATGCCTATCCACGCTAACCTTACCTGTACTTACAGAAACAGTAACCGGCTTATTAATAAATGCATCTACTTTAAAAGAAGTACCTAATACCTTGGTTGTGATTATTCCGGTATGGATAATGAATGGTTTCTTTGGATTTTTAGTAACCTCGAAAAAGGCTTCTCCTTCCAGATTTATTTCTCTGGTACTTCCATTAAATTTTTCTGCATAACGCAATTTACTCTCAGGCCCAAGATAAACCTGTGAGCTGTCAGGCAGCGTTATAATCGTTCTGCGTCCGCTAGGGTTATGTTTTTCTACATAAGCAATCACTAATGACTCATTGCTTCTTTTGGATGTAATAACCCAAAGTCCGGCCCCAATAAATAATGTTACCCAGATTGCTGCGTATTGCCAGTTCGTAATTCTTTTAATAAATGGAATAGGAGTATTTTTTGCAACGGTTATTTCTGAGTTTAGAGATTCTTCATTGATCCGCTGATGTATTTTTCTTTTCCAGTCAGCCATCTGCTGCGAATGGTGGTTTGTATCATTGGCATTAGTTTCATTTACCCATTGTTCATTCCATACTTCATCAAACAGTTGCTGAGCATTCTCCTGCTTAAGAAAGTCTCTCACTAATTTTAATTCCTCCTTATTACAGAGGCCGGCAAGGTATTTTTTAATGAGGGCCTTATCTATTTTTAAATTCATTGTATCTATCCTTCACCTACAAGACACCGATAAACGTTAGGCAGGGTGAGCGGAAATGAAAAAAAAATTAAAAAAAGAAAATAACAGTTAGTAGGATCGTGATATCGATGTGTTCTTTAAGACTCTCCCGCAGATATTTGAGCGAAACCAGCATCTGGGTCTTGATTGTATTTACAGAAAGGTTCATGCTTTCTGCAATTTGCGGATAAGTCATTTGTTCTTCACGACTTAGTTTAAAGATTTTCCTTCGCTGCGGGCTTAGCTGGCTTAGTTTCAGCTGGTATACCTGTTCCAATTCCTTGTACTGAAGACGATGGTCTGCTGAATGGCTAACAGTAGCCGCCTGCTCTGGCAAAAAACTAATGTCTGCAGTGAGCAGCTCCTTTTTACGGAGATGATTGAACATCACATTTTTCATTGCTGTAAACAAGTAGGCACTGAATTCTCCGGTAACCTCCAAATCCATCCTTTTTTTCCAGATGTTGAACATCAGGTCCATAACCAACTCTTCGGCCACGGCGGAATTTTTAACGTAGTTCAAGGAGAACTGGTAGAGTTTACCAAAATACCGTTCAAACAACTGATCATATGCCCTCAGGTTGTTCAGGCGACATTCTTCAAGTAGCAAGTGGTCGGATAGCTTGTGGTAATCTTTTATCATTCGCTGAACAAATAATTCATTCAGCAAAACTAAATGTTTAAAAAGCCTCCTGCATTACCATAATGTTAATTGTAATATTGTTCTTCGGATCTTGTTAAGAGATGCATCTCAAAAGACATTCAACCTTTATTTAAAAGCGTTGTTTTGGCTTGTAAGTCGATAAAAGGCCTAAAATATCATCCCTGGTGACCAAAGCAGGATTATTGAACTGCCTGTCTAAAAGATAAGCAGGCATATCAAAAGCACCCCCGGTAGTAATCACTGAAATACCTGCATTTATTTTTCTATATGACTGATATTCACCTATTCCCGGATCAAATTCTTGGGCTCTCATCAGCAGTTCATAAATTACATATACAGAGAATTTCATGCAATAAAATTACATGATTTAAATAATATTAAATTATCATTTATTTAACAACGGACGACATATCTTACTCATTGATTTGACCTTTCGGCAAGTCAAGTACATAGTAAAGTACATCTTCAGTAGTTCCATCAAGACAATTACATGCTTCTCGATGGCTGTATCGAAAGCCAAAATGTTGGTTAGCGGCTTTGGAAGCAATATTGCTCTCCCGGTGGCTTACACTTAGCCGCTTGCCGTACCAATAGTGGGTAAATAGTCGCATTTTTTACTTCAGTAGATGATGCATTGACTTATGAAGTTATCGTGTTGGCAGACTGCTTTGATAACGTTCAATTAAACGCAGTAATACCTCGGTCGGAACAACCAGTGTAGTTGTCCTGCTGGAACGCGCTATATTAATGCCACAGAAACGATTCTTAAGGTCAAAAACAGGACCGCCACATTCCTCGGGCTTGACCCTGCCATCATGACTAAACACCTGCGTAAACCCATCGCGTCTGATGCTTTTACCTCCATTAAACAGTTCTGCTGGATGCGTTGATAAAGGCGATTTGAATACATCCAAAGTCAGGTTTTTGAAATAGAGTTGATCTAATCGTTTTATCTTAAAGGTAAGTGAATCAAACGGCCAGAACTTCATCAACTCGGCTCCATAGTCTTCGGGCTTATTGATCGCCATATCATTGATGCTTAGAACCCGATCACCTACGGCTATCCCACTTATTCCGGCCGGAGAACCTGCCTGGACTGCAGTAATCACAATGTTGCTATCTTTGAATGTAGCCATAGCCCCTAAATATCCAATGCTAAACCTTTTTGGGGCATTAAAATACATACTCCCGATTACACTGACCTGATCAGGGCGATCTGGTAGCGGTGAAATCAGAAATTTACCCAGTCTTTGAAAGGATAAGCTATCCCGGTTAAACTGTTTTAATTGTATACCGCCCTGAATTGAACCTATCGGTTGCAGCAGCACAAGGTCGTTTTCAGGATCACGCAAAATGACTTTAAGCGCAAAGGATTTATTCGCAGTAAATACAACCGGATCTTCGCCAATTAAGGAACTCTTACTGATCACAAGACTATTGATGACATTGTTACCAACGGCTGATCTTGCAGTCAGGGAGATTAGAGTTCCATTAATTTTTTGTGTTTTGCCATGTACCGTACTGCTAATACCTAAACAACTCTCCTTTAGCTCTGTAGTCAGGGTAGAAAAACTACCCTGTTGATCTTGGAGGGCAGAAATACTCAGAATTGCCGATTGAAGCGGATCATTGCCAACAGCATCCTCATTTGAAGGGAGTGCACCGTAAGTTTTGGAGACATTTAAGGCTGTCCAGTATTTCCGGTAAAGATCGATAGGGATCTCATAATTTTCATCTTCATCGGTTCCAATTGCACTGTGTAACGCAACAACCCGTCCAAAATGATCAAACAGCGGACCCCCTGAATCCCCCGGCTCCATGACGCAAGTTGATTGAATAAACCCAAACTGATTTTTCAGATCCGTGATTCGGCCAAACCTAAGGGTTGGCAGTGTTTGATTTAGTGTTTCCGGGTAAGCGATACTTAAACAAGGTTCATCTATCTTTAGGGAAGATGACCAGCCCATTTCGGCATAAGGCCAGGCACCAGCTTCGATGATTTTCATGAGTGCTACATCGGGAAACATCTTATTCTCCGTAAATTCAATTTCACCGAGCCCGCGTGCGACATGCGATTTCCCATTAGGGAACATGATTAAATAAGTATTATCAGGTTGATTCACATGTGCCGCTGTTAGAATATGGCCTTGGGCAGTAACCACTACACCCGTAAACTGAGCACTAGTCTGCACCTTTTTCAATGTATCATAACCCCATATCCTTACACTAGCACCATATGCTTTTTTTACGGCTATAGATAATGTTTCTTCTAGTTTTTTGGGACGAAATTTCTGACCGAAGCATTGGGCAGACAGCAGTAGTAGGAATACACCTGTAGTAAATGTTTTTTTTATAATGATCATTACCATTTTTGAAAGATACATGTTGATTTCATCACGTATTGTGCATTTCTGCCCCGGGCAAAACCATAAAGGTATTGCCCGGGGCAGAAGGCAATTGCTGCAGTTGCTTAATTCAGCAATTCAGCTAGTTTCTTGTTCAGCGCCTCCCCCACCAGGTGACTGCCGATAATCTTTCCTTCAGGGCTAATCAGGAAATTTGCAGGAACACCCGAAATGCCGTACACTTTGCGGGCATCATTGTCCCAACCTTTAAGATCAGATACCTGTGTCCAGGTCAGGCCATCTTTCTTGATGGCATCCAACCATTTCACTTTGTCCCCATCTACAGAAACGCCTAGTATTTCAAAGCCTTTGCCTTTGAAAGCAGCATATTGCTTAAGCAGGTTTGGGCTTTCTGCCCGACATGGAGAACACCAGCTCGCCCAAAATTCTACCAGTACCAATTTCCCTTTGTAATCTGATAAGGAAACGAGCTTGCCATTTACATCTTTCTGTGTAAAATTTGGCGCAACGGCACCTAAGGCAGTCACCGTATGTGCATTTAATAGTTTATAAAGACCTTGTCCCCCATAAGACAGACGAAGTTCCTCACCAAGCTTATTAAAGATCGGCATGGCGATCGCTGATTCCAGATTGTAGCCACTTACCAATTCAGATAATGCCTGCAACGCGAAATAAGAATGGGGGTTAGCTTTGGCAAACTCCAACATCTTTTCTCCACGTGATTTTCTGAAAGCCTGTACCTGTTTGTCCAATACTTTAAAATACATTGTGTCTTGCTGCTGTTCAGGCGTTGCCCTATTGATGGTAACATTCGCATTATGGTGCACGGTCATTACAGTAGGCCCCACCTGGTCATCAAAAGCTTTCATTTCATCATAAACCTTTGAGCCTGTCCATTTTGCATTGTAGAGTGAATCTGCAGACGTAATGCTGATATCTTCCTTTCCGAAGTTGACATAGATCACATCACCCAGTCCCTTGGTACCGTAAATTTCTTTGTCTCTGATGCCTTCACGCGAAAGCGTCATCCGCGAAGAAGCAATGCCTGCAATATTCCCTGAAAATTTAAATTTGCCATCAACCAATTCCACAGAATCAGTGCGACCATTGCCCTCAGAAGTATAATCAAGATAAATCTTCGCTGGTTTGTTTAAATTTCCTATTTTTCCTGTGATGGTAAAATTAGGCGTTTGTGCGGCCACTGCAACAGGTGCAAGGGCGGCAAGAATTAAAAATTTTAGTTTCATATGTTTTATAAGTTTTATTTATCGTACTGCCACATCTATCGGAGCACCTGGGATTCCTTCAATCTTTTTGATGAATGTTCCCAGTTTTCCGGTTGAAATATCCAGGTAGTAAATGCTACCTGCTACACCCACCATAATGGTTTCTTCATTTTCAGAAAGTCTGATCATCGTTACTTCCCCTCCACCAAAATCGGTTAACAACTCCCTTACATCTTCATTGATTGGGTTATATCTATATACTTTAGATCCTGAACTAAGGTAGATGATTCCGTTTTTGGCACCCTGCCATTTGGTTTTCTCTGTGATGAGTTCCTGGCGAATAAAAAGGCGTTTTCTTAATGGGCTAAAGGTAAAAGGACCAGTAAATTTCACATTGAAAGAGAGCTCGTAGATTTTTCCCTCTCCACTTTTGCAATAAGCAAAGCAGTCGCTGCTGTTGAGCTGTTCCATATGAATCAGGTCCATCCCTACATTTTTCGGATCAAATATTGCAGTCGATTCAGAATCGTACTGCGTACCAAAATAGGTGGGCCCATTATATACGTTGAGCCTTACAAACTGTTTTAGATTGCGTTCGAATCCGATAAAATAGGTCCCCTGGTTTTGGTTAAAATTCATAATAAATGAAGGTGCGAGTTGATACTCGCCTTCGGCCGCGCTAAACATGCCATAAGTAGGTGATTGGTCCCAGGTATTGGTTGTTCCGTAGGTAAGTGCATTGCTGATCACACCGGCCAATATACCTTGAGGATGCTGTTTGAGCTGGCCAACCTCCAGTTTATCGGGCGCAGCAAAAAAATTATCAGCAATGGTGTTAGGGTATTTTGGATCTTCCTGCATAGTATTGGCATTTAATCGTATTCCACCACCTTTAGTGATGATCCAATAGCCAAGGAGTGTACCACCTGTAGTAGTATTTTTCATCAGGAAAAGATTCATAGGGTCTTTTGGTAGGTCTTTTCCTTGCATGGCCTGATACAGGCGCGCCTGCACTTCTCCGTCAGTCTTAATAAACGAGAACTGAGTGGTGCCGTTTTCCAAGCTCAATACAGCGGTACCTGAGCCGAATTCTGTACCCCCATCTACGAAGAAATCGTGGAAATATTTCATTCCGTTTGTCTTATTGTAAACAGTAAGGCGAGCTTCATACCTTTGGGCCTCCAGGCCAAATATGATTCTAAGTGCCGGCCCGATAAATTTCACATCGTTACCCGTCATCACGCTTATGCGCCATTGCAGTTCTATGTCATCTCCCTTTGTATTTTTTATAGTGGGCTTGATGATTAAACTATCTCCAACTACAGCAGTATAAACTGAATCAAGATTTGACACTTCTGGTGCAGCGGGCATATTGATTTCATAATCGCCCAAATCTTTATGACAGGCAGACAGGGCGATTATAGTCAATATTATTAATCCTATTATTTTTCTAAGGCTCATCTTTATGTTTTTAAATAACTTCTTTTCCATTTTCATCTATGAAGTAATATTTTCCAGTCTGTGTATTTTTCCTCAGCAGCGTTTTTTTACTAGGATTTCCGGTATTGAAAAAATAATAACTATCCGAATTTCCAGGGGTTACTTCTTCCAACACATACCCCTTAGCCACATTCTTGGTAACCCAATTAAAAGGATTGTTCATCATGATGGTGAGCAAGCCAGTATAGTAAAGGTTTTTAGGTGCATCCAGGCCACCTTGAGAACCGGTGGTCATAGAAGTTTGACCGGTCGTGATGTAAAACAATTCGTGCTTGGTCCTTGAATAATTGGTCAGCCACGTATCCCACCAGTCTGGTTTTTCCAATTTGGCAGAAAATACTACTTTAGCCCGCAGCATTGTGGGATTTTTTACACCAAAATCATCAGAAGCAATCAGCTTGATAATGATAGAAACCGATTTTTCTTCCAGAATCTTATCCTTGTTGTACATGATGACCGGAATATAGGCCGTACCCGCGTCCGCCGGCATGGTGTAAGTGCTTTTCAATGGCTGATAGTGTTGTTCGGGAATAGCTGTAGATGAATCCGATTCTACCCGTACATTGTACGTTCGGGCAACAGATGTTCTTATCCCTGACAGCCGGACAGGTAACAACAAGGTGTCCTGAGCTTTGGTAGGCGTATAGGCAAAGGTCCTGACAAGGCTATCTTTGTCACCATTGTATATATCGAAATAGACATTGGCTTCATTACTAAACACCATTTCTTCTGCTTTTTTGCAGGAGGCAATGGACAATAGTAGCAGGATGATGATGATATATGATTTTATAGTTCTCATAATTATGTTCTTATAAATTATCTGCCTCCGTAAACAATTTCATCATTCGGAAGTGGCAATACGAATATTTTATCTGAAGGCGGGATTGCACTTCCTGTTGGTGCAGCAATAGCTTTATTAAGTCGCTTGTACATGTAGAACATCTGGCCTTCAGCAAGCCATTCTTTGCGGGCTTCTTTTAATAATTCATTAATAAGACCGTCTTCTGAAGGAACTGTTAGCTGATTTTGAAATCCTCTGGCAGCACGTACTTCATTAAAGTATTTCAGCGATTGTACAGGATCTGTTGCATAGCTACATTCAGCAGCGATGTAATACATCTCACTTAGCCTTATTGCGGGTGCCATCAGGTAATGCAAGTTGGCATTTGCCTCTGTACTGAGCGAGTTTCTATTGTACTTTACAATGTCATACCACCTGCTGCTTACATCTGCCATTAGCGTAAGCCACTGTTTGAAGCGAAGGTCTTCTCCCCCAACGGTACCCGCTTCATAAATTAACCTTGCATCGTCTTCCAAAAGGAAGAAACTACGGGTACCACTTTTAAACCAGTTTTCTTTGATGTCTTTTGCAGAGCCGGGGATATACCAACCAAATAACAGTTCCTTGTAAAGGATACGGTCTTTTTTTGCTTCATCAAAAGCAATAAAATCGCTTTGTGCGGTCCAAGGGAATTTATCCGAGTCGATCACTTCCTTGGCATTTTTCAGTGCATTTACTTTATCATTTTTATAAAGATAAACCCGGGCCAGTGTCCCGCACACCGCGTAGTAGTTCAGGTGATGTCTTCTGTTCTGGAGGAACAATATTGGGGAGCTCTCTTCTGTATTTTTGGTTGTATCTGTGACCAGCGGGTAGTTGACTTTATATCCCGCGCTGCGAATGGGATCATTAGTCATTAAGGTTTTAGCTTGTTCCAGATCTTGAATCAACAGACCCATTACTTCGGTAACCGACGACATTGGCGTAACCTCCTTGGAGTATTTTTTTGCAAATGGTATTCCGGGAGCTGTTGGGTTTTTGAGGTAAGATGGGGCAAACAAACGCAACAGGTCGAAATGCAAATAGGCCCTTAGGGCTAAGGTTTCACCTTTAATCAATTCATAGTTTGATCCGGTAAATACATTTTTACGCTCATCGATATTACTCAATATCAAATTGCAATTGACAATGGCACTATACAGGCCGCTCCATATTTTGTCCTTACGTTCAATGAATTTTCCATTGGTGTAGTTGTACAAGGAAGTTTGTCTGTAGTCCTGTCCGTCCGTACCAATAGAAAAATTTTGGGCAAGCGCTTCAGTAGTTCCAAATGTCAGCTCTTTCCCATATAGGTCATGACTGGTGCTCTTGATGTATATTCCATTTAAAGCTTCCATGAAACCATTTTCGGTACTGAAAAGAACCGGAGCCGATATTTCTGATTCTGGCTGAACTTCCAGCCATTTTTTACAGGAACTCAATGAGCCCGCAAGTAAAATGAAACCGATTAACAACTTAATGTTCATATTTTTATATTTTATCTGTTAAATAGTAAGACCTAAAAAGTAGCGTTGACCGAAAAAGTGATGCTTCTTGCAAAAGGATAATCAATCCCTCTTTCCTGTTTAATCGAGGACCATCTTGTTACCTCATTGGCAGTTACGGCAAACCGTAAGTTAGACATCGACAGTTTTTTGGCATATTTCTGATCTATATCGTAGGATAAATAAAGCGACTGCAGATTAAGCAGATTATCCTTTTGAACAAATCTGGAATTTACTTCTGTAGTGCCTAAATCTGCGATGTTTTTGTAAAAGGTCAAGTCACCGGATTGTTTCCATTTTCCTTCAAATACCCGCTTATCTACATTGTACCTTGCATCTGCGTTCTCTACCCGATCGACCAAGGTCTGGTTGTACGTATCCCCTCCAAAGTAAGTCTCGAAATTAGCAGTAAGATTAAAGCCTTTATAGGTGAATGTTCCACCGAAATACCCATTGACCTTTGGATCGGCATTGCCTACCACTACGATATCTCTTTTGTCGTAATCGTAAGTAAGTGTCCCATCTCTTTTTACATAAAGCTCACGACCGTTTTCAGGATCTATACCTAAGGAACGTACTGCATAGATGGCATTGATGGACTGACCTTCATTATACCTCAACAAGGGTACTCCTTTGAAACCTCCATCCTTTTGATCTACTGATTGCAGTTCATCGGCTTTGTCATTGTATTTTTTCAGGGCGTTGGAAATCCTGACAATACGATTTCTATTGGCTACCATGTTTGCTGTCAGGTTTACCGACCAGTCTTTTCTGCGAATGGCATCCCATCTTATCCCCAGTTCAGCTCCTTTATTTTCCATATCCCCAAGGTTCTCTTTGTAAGAAAGGAAGCCCGTTGATGGGGGAAGCGTGATGTCTGCAAGGATATCTTTGGTAAATTTCCTGTAAACTTTAGGAGAAATGGTTAAACGGTCTTTAAACAGACCTAAATCTATACTGATATCGGTCATTAAAGTTTTTTGCCAGGAAAGATTTTCGTTGCCATAATTGTTCACTGTGGCACCGATACCGGTTGAATACCAGTTATCAGACGAGTAGTTGTAAGTCGTTCTGGAGAGATAGGGATCAAACAATACAGAGCCGGTAAGTCCCGTTGATACCCTCAGTCTAAGCTGACTGATGACACTGTTGTCTTTGAGGAAATTCTCGTTGTGAAGATTCCAGCCCAGTCCGAATGACCAGAAAGGCGCAAGTTTATTGTCCACACCAAATTTGGAAGAGCCGTCAATCCTTACGGTAGCATCCATCAGGTATTTGTTGTCATAGGAATAGTTCATGCTCATGAATGAGCCGAATAACCTGGACCGCTCAAGCCTGCTGTAAGGCCTTCCATTTTCTGCATATCCTTTCGCAAATCCGATGTTTGAAAACCGGTCATTGGCAAAACCCAAGGCAGTATACTCCTTGGCATCCGAGAGCTCGGTACGTATGTTTACACCGGCCATCACGTTAAAATAGCTTTTGGCTATTTGCTTTAGCCAGGTTAAGCGGATATTTCCGTCCCAATAGGTTTCTTTCCTGTTTTTGTTGGTATATTCTCCCTTTTCATCAATTTTTGCCGTTTCATAGAGGTAATATCTATTAGCAAGGGGAGAAATGAAGATGTCATCTGTATTTGAACGGCTTGTTAAACTCATCTGCCCCCTTAGTTTAAGGTCTTTCATTAGCTCCAGTTCAGCAGAAAGGTTATCGATGATCTCCATATAAGAGGATTTGTTAAAACTGCTCAGTTGTGCATCGTATAACGGGTTGAAAATATAGGATTTTTCACCTGCTGAATTTTCCCAGATATCTATCACCCGGGTAATGTTTCCATTTGCATCGGTCATCGGGTAGTAAGGGTTTGTTTTTACATAGTCCGCGAAATTGCCATAGGGAGATTCATTTCCCGTCACCTGAGTAATAGAAAGGTCATTTCTGAATTGAAATTTGTTGACATTATAAGTAAAGTTCATGCCCCCGGAATACTGGTCCCTTGCAGAACCTTTCATCACTCCAGGCCTGGTTTGGTACCTCAGGTCAACACCATAACGGAATGCCTGAGAACCACCTTCCAGATACACAGAGTGCTTCTGTCCGGCCGTGGTACGAACCGGCTGCGACAACCAGTAAGTGTTTACCCCTCCGATTACGTTTGCGAACTTATGATAATACAGTTCCTCTAAATGATCCTGAGGGATATTCTCGTGACTAGAGTCGTACAGGCCGGCAAGCACTTCATATCTTAGTTTATCTTCAGCATTTAGCACCTGATAATCACTCAGGTCTGCTCCGGTAACATTCAATTCGTAATTATAGCTCACCCGTAACTTACCCTCTTTTGGTGCTTTGGTTACAATAACCAACACGCCATTAGCGGCCCTGGCTCCGTAGATGGCAGTAGCGGCCGCATCTTTTAGCAGGGTAACCGATGCCACACGGTTTACGTCCAAATCAAATACTTTTTGCACATCAACTTCATAGCCATCCAGGATAAATGCCGGCATGTTCACGCCACCCGAAATCGCATCCCTTCTCAATACTTCGCCATCACCACTTGGCAATGCCGAAGATCCACGTACATTAATGGAAGGTATTCTGTTTGGATTTGAACCTGCAAGATTGTTTTGCACAAGCCTGAATGACGGGTCAAAAGCACCTATACTCTGTAAAAGATTTTGAGGATTTATGGTTTTTAGCTGATCTCCGGAGATCGCTATAGCAGTGCCCGTAAAGCTATCTTTTTTTATGGTTTGATAACCGGTGATCACTACATCATTCATTTGAGTAACCTCATCTTCGAGTTCAATGTTCAGGAACTTCTTCTCTCCAACCTTTACCTCCTTTACCTGATAACCTACGTAAGTGAATAAAAGTACGTCTTCTGGTTGCGCAGCGATCCTGAATTCTCCGGCAGCATTGGTCTGGGTACGAATATTGGAATTCGACTTGAGTGACACATTCACCCCAGGCATGGGTTGCCTGGTTTTGCTGTCTGTCACCTGACCAGAAATCTCGACAAAGTTATTTTTTATGCTTTCTAAGGTTTTATTGCCGATCTGGTTCCTGATGACAATGGTATTGTTTATAATATTGAAGGTCAGACCCTGCTGTTCCAGCACGGCACTCAAAGCCTCACTAAGCGGTACATTTTTAAGTGCAACATGAATTTTCACACGGTTCACATTAACCTCTTCGCTGTAAAAAAAGAGATAGCCTGTTTGCTGTTTAATGTCCTGAAAAACAGTCTCAAGTGTGGTGTTACGTCTGGAAACACTTATTTTTTGCGAATAGCTTGCGGCGGACAAATGCATGGCGCCGATCAGTAATAAAATAGCAGTTAATTTCATCACTATAAGGAATTTGTACTTTACCCTCCGCATTTCGCACGCGGGGTTGTAAAGAAAAGTTAATTTCATACTTTTGGAATAGAATTAAGTGAATAAATAACAGCCCGGCCTCAACATCTGGCTGTTGACCTTTTTTTGAGCCGGAAGTGGTGAGACACTTTCGGCTTTTTAGTCCTGTGGTTCCTAGTGGTGGTGGTGTAGTTTTCTTATCATCTGATAAATGGTTTGTAGTTAAAAATTCGGTTAGTTTTGTATGGTGGTTTAGGGTTGTTCATTATTGGAAGGGTCATACGATACATATACCGTTTTGCCCTTTAAGTTCAGTTTTACCTGATTGAGCTCAAGGATTTTAAATACCTCAGAAAGTTTGCTGTTCCTGGATATGCCGCCGAAGAATTTCTTATCAGGAATAGCTCCGTTATATACTATCTTAATGTTATACCATCTGGAAATTTCGCTCATTACAGATTTCAGGTTATCCCCATCAAAAATGAACACGTCGTTGATCCATGCCATCTCCTTATCCAGATTAACCTGAGCGGTAGCAATGGAACCGGTACTTTCCCTACTAACGCTGGCCTGCTGCCCGGGAAAAATAATTATATGGTGCTTTCCGGCTACAACTTTAACAGAGCCCTCAACAAGCGTAGTTTTGATTGCACTTTCATCTGCATAGGCCTCCACATTGAAATGCGTCCCCAAAACCTCTACTGTTTGTAAACCTGAAATCACCTTAAAAGGATGTTGAATATTTTTGGCAACTTCAAAATAAGCCTCGCCATGGAGGTCAACTACCCGCTCCCTCCCTTTAAATGAGGTCGGAAAGCTTACCGAAGAAGCTGCATTAAGTTTGATCCTGGAACCATCAGAGAGTACAACAGTATATTGACCGCCGTTTGGAGTGGTTATGGTATTCATTGCAGTTTCCTCAGTTAAATCTGGGCTGGCTGAAACCTGATAGATCACTTCTCCATTATCTTTTTTAGTGATGTTGATCCCCGACTGCTGTGCGACCTCTCCTGTTTTAACCTCGTTCAATACAATTTTATTCCCATTAGCCAGTGTAAGCACCGCTTTATTACTTCCAGGAACAACGGTACGATCCATTTGTGCTAGCAGATCATTTTTTTGCTGGTAAGAGACCAGATAAATTGCAACCGAAACAAGCAGCAGCGCAGCTGCGGCAGCGCCGTATTTCATCCAGCCATAACTTAGTTTTCGGACTCTCGGACGTTCAATTCGCCTGTCAATATTTGCTTTAATATCATCTCTTAATTCCGAAAACTGAGACTCGTTGTCACCATTAATCAGCCCGTCATTGACCTCAAACATATTGTAGTAAGACTCCAGGAATTTTATTTCCTCAGAACTAGCAGTTTGTTGTCTATATTTTTTAAGAATTTCTCTAAAATAGTTTTTGTAGGCGCTTTTCATGATCCGTTTTATACTTATATGAGTCGAAAAACTCAAATTAGCCCACGCGGTAAAAAAATTTTTATTTTTTNACATTACATCAATGAANAAGCCGCTTTTTTACCGTGCCTGNTAGTATAACATAACTGCATAAAAGAGCATTAACGATGTTCTGAGCTTATTCAAAGCCTTGCCTAATTGATTTCGCACTGTTTTTGGAGAAATCTGCAGCCTCTCAGCAATTTCCTTGCTACTTAAATCATCTTCAAAACGCATTCTGAAGATGATACGCTGTTGCGAAGGGAGGCTTTCAATCAGCTGATCAAAAGCTTCAAGAAATTCGTCATGTAATATTTTCGCATCAGCATCACCGAGCACGCCTTCAAGTTCAGCTGCAGTATCGGGAAGCGCCGCATACTTACCCTCTTTCTCGAGATGTTTAAATACCCCATTTCTGGCCGCAACATTTAAATAAGCAGGAAGGTTTTCAATAGGACTTGCTGTACCCCTGATCCAAAGCTGAACAAATACATCCTGAGCAATATCCTGAGACCGTTCCATATCATTTAGCCTTTTAAAGGCAGTATTAAAAACGAGCTTCCAGTATCTGTTGTATAAAATGTCAAACGCATACTTATTACCCTCACTCAGTTGGAGCAAGAGCTCATGGTCTCCGATACTATTTAGACTTTCAGGGCACATCTTCACCTATATCAACCAAATCTATAAATATTTATAATATTCCCTGCGCTCATTTAACATAAATAGCACTATACCTCTGCTTTTTAATACCTCTGATTAAAAATCCTTCCTCAATATTGACATTGGAATGATTTTTTAGTAAAAAATAAAGCAAAGTTCACTACACATCAAGCATAAGACTAATAAAACCACCACCTAAACTATAGTTTGTTAACTTTTTTACACCAGAGCACCCGTTTAGCAAAGATATCGCACATTCCTCATGAATTACAAATACCTAAGGCACGCATGGACAGTTAGCAAGAATGTTCATAGAATAAAGCAGGTAAAATGTTAATGCAAGTTTATTTATAGGCTATTGCCGCGCTTGATGGCCCTGCTAATGGAAGAAGTGAGGTGGTTCTAAATCCGACAATATTAGCCCATCTGTTAAAGTCTGCAAATGTATAATCAAATCCCGTTCCTGTTTCAATCAGCATATTTAAACTCATCATCATACCAAAAACATTTTGCTTTCTTTCGTCATCTATGATGCCTTCAATAGCTACAAATGCCCCATTAGCTGGGAGAGCATCATAAGCTTTTTTCATTAAAGAAATTTTATTTTCTTCGTCCCAGTCGTGCAGGATGTTCCCCATTACCACAACCTCGGCATTGGGTATTGGCATGGTAAAGAAGTCGCCGCTTGCGGCTTTTACACGATCTGATAATCCGAATTGCTGGATGGTAGCGTTTGCAATAGGCTCAACCGGAGGCAGGTCAAAACTTGTACAATGCATATGAGGGTTATATTTTGCAACCATAAGCGAAAGCAACCCGGCTGAACCGCCTATATCAACTAATGTATTATATTTTTGAAATTCAAATTTTTGAGCAAAGGTCATAAAATTCCCCATTTGAATGCCGCTCATTGCATTGGTAAATTCTTTTAATTTTTCAGGGTCCTCATATATTAAACCGAAAAAATCCTCACTTCTTTTGGCTTCGTTTTGAGGAAGTCCCGTAAGCAGCCCCTCGCCTAAATTACCCCAAAATCCATATAAACGATTGTTCATCATTTCAAGGATACCTCCAATATAGGACGGCTTATTTATATCTAAAAATGTATCTGCATCAATGGCATTCGAATAAATGGCTGTTTCCAAAATACCTTCACGCGTTAAAAAACCAAATACAGTTAACGTATCTAAAAAATCATAAACATTTCTGTCTGTACATTTAAGTCCTAAAGTTTCTTTGACATCTTTGGCTTTCATAGTTTTCTTTTCCGAAAGCTTGCTGAATAATTGAAAACTCACAGCGGTCAAAAGAATTTTTGAAGCCCAAAAGCCTGTTCCAATTTTCATAATGTTTTCAGGCGATGGCTGATTAGTTTGCGGTTTCATTTTTTTCTATTAATTGTCAGTTTTAATAATTGGTCGTGCCCCCGGAAAATTCTACTGAAGCCTGGTTATCTAAAATACAAAGATTAATTGGATATAAAGCCATTATCTAACTGAACAACAATAATTTACTGCAATTTCTAAACAATCTATCTGGCCTTCGATTGTACTGTTATCATCACTATCGAAATCTAATGTGCTTTTTGACCTTACCTGCATTATTCCCTTTGTACAAAAGGTATATGGACAATGGCAGTAGCAACATAACCAGAAGGCACACCAAAGCAGGCAAAAATATAATTTTTACAGCAGCGATAGCTTCATCCAGATCTACAATAGCCCTCAACATAAGGGTGGCAGAAAGGCAGATCAGAAACAAAAGCAATGAGATTAGATAGTACCTTGTTCTAAGCATAGATTTTAAGATTTTATTGTGATTTCTGTCTGTTGGTATCTATACGAGTTGAGAATACAAAACGCTACAGACAATAATGCTATTAAAACAAGTGATAAATGCATGCTTTGATAGTAGTTGTTAGTACTGCTTCAGGAAACTATATAATGAGAAATATTTTCAACTTCGTTTAAAAACGCAACCAGTTTTGTATTTTAAATAATTGTTATCTTTAGTAAACCAATATAAATTAATATGGTAAATATAAAATCTAAAGAAATGCTATTTGCTGGACTAATGGGAGTAGGCGGTTTTGATCTTACTACTAAACTCCTTTACCCGATAAAATATCTTGCACCAACCTTTATAATATCATTAGCAGTTTGGCTTTATTGCTTTTATGTGAATAGGTCAGTAAGAAAATACGGGAAACAAAATAGTCGTGACAGTATTTTATGAAAATCGTAATACTAGACGGATATACACTGAATCCAGGGGACCTGAGCTGGGACGAGTTAAAACAATTTGGTGAAGTAACCCTGTACGATCGCACCCCAGTAGACAAAGTTGTTGAACGCACAAAAGGGGCAGATGTTATATTTACCAATAAAACACCGGTAAACGCTGAGGCATTAAACAGTCTTCCGGACTTAAGATACATTGGAGTCCTGGCCACTGGTTATAATATTGTGGATACCGCAGTGGCCAGGGAAAAGGGGATAACAGTAAGTAATGTACCAGGTTATGGTACTCCGTCTGTCGTGCAACTAACCTTTGGCCTTTTACTGGAACTTTGCCTACATGTACAGCGCCATAGTGATGCGGTAACCTCCGGCCGCTGGGCTTCCGCTCCCGACTTTTGCTTCTGGGATTATCCGCTGGTTGAACTGACAGGAAAAACAATGGGGATTATCGGATTTGGTGATATAGGCCGGCAGGTTGCTGATGTGGCCGCCGCATTTGGAATGAAAGTTATTGGAACAAGCCGGAACCGGACAGATCAGTCTCACCGCAGTAATTTTAAATGGGCAGAAATACCCGAACTGCTGGAGCAGTCAGATGTTGTCAGTATCCATTGCCCTCTAACACCTGAAACCAAAGGGCTCATCAATAAAGAAAACTTACAGCGAATGAAAAGCAGCGCTTTTCTTTTGAATACCTCAAGGGGCCCTATCATTATCGAAGAAGATCTTGCCGAAGCATTGAACAACAGTAAAATTGCCGGAGCGGGCCTCGATGTGCTTTCTGTTGAGCCGCCTGCGAAGGACAACCCGCTTTTCGGTGCAAAAAACTGCATCATTACACCTCACATCGCCTGGGCAACAAAAGAAGCGAGAGCCAGGTTAATGGAGGTAACTATTGCCAATTTGAATGCATATAAAAATGGGAATCCTGTAAACGTGGTAAACTTGTAACTGAAGACATGATGCACATCCTGATTTCCCCCAATGCCTTTAAACACAGTCTGAATGCCGAAGAAGCTGCGTTTGCTATTCAGGAAGGTTTAAGGCGAAGTAAGGCCGGTGTGACCACTGAGTGTTTCCCGGTAGCAGATGGCGGGGATGGTACAGCAACCTTAATTATAAAAAAATGCAAAGGCACATTATTGGATGTGGCAGTACACGATGCGCTGGGCAGACCAATAAATGCTGTATTTGGCCTGATCGATAATGGTGCAACAGCCGTTATAGAAATGGCAGACGCATCAGGAATAAGGTTACTTAAACCCGAAGAGCTTAACCCTTTGCGTGCCAATTCTTCCGGTACAGGGGAAATGATCAGAAAAGCACTTGACCAGGGGGTTGAAAAAATTATAATCGGCATGGGTGGCTCAGCTACTGTGGATGGTGGCACCGGCATTTTGCGTGCCCTTGGTGTCCGTTTCTTAGCAGCGAACGGCAATGAGTTAGCCATTCTTCCTGAGGATCTTAGAGATTTAGCGACTATTGACCTTTCAGCCCTTGACGAAAGAATATTGAAATGTGAAGTGATTGTTTTGTGCGATGTAGACAATATGCTACTAGGTAACCAGGGATCTGCGGCTGTATTCGGCCCGCAAAAAGGTGCCTCCCCGGATGAGGTAAAAAAATTGGACCAGGCGCTTAACAAACTTTCAGGCGTGGTTTTACACCATACAGGCAGGGATATGGCTGCGATAAAGTACGGAGGCACTGCAGGAGGCGCAGCTGCAGGCTTATATGCATTTCTGAATGCCCGACTGGTAAATGGAATAGATCATTTTCTTTCACTTACAGATTTTAATTCTTCACTGGAGCGGGCAGATCTGGTCATCACCGGGGAAGGGAGTATTGATGCGCAAACCTTACAGGGAAAAGGGCCTTTTGGCGTAGCATACCGTGCCAAACTTAAAGGGCTGCCTGTGGTTGCCTTCGCGGGGAAGGTGCCACTGAAACGGAATGTAAATTTACAGGCATATTTCGATGTATTAATGCCTATTGGAAACCAGCCAGACGATCTCACAACTGCGTTGGCATGTACAGCAGATAACCTTACACGGACAGCCGAAACATTGGGCAATATGCTGGTCTTGATGCCAGAGAAAAGAAGCTGAAATAAAAGGCATCAGGAACTGATCACTACATTTATGTTATCATGATGCATGTTTAAGTGATAATGGCCACTGCTCACCAGAATGGTGAGAAAAGCTACATATTTTGCTTCTGGTCGGAAAACAAAAAAAAACCTGAAATCAGTTGATTTTCAGATTTTTAGTTGATTTTAATATTAGTCTATGCGGGGTAGCTGGGAGTCCCTTGCAACACCTAGAGGTCATTTTATCGATCATAATGGAGATTTACAAGAAAAAATGAGCGGATGTTTTAGGCTATTTTCCCTCACTGCTTTTCAATTTCCAAATAAAGCCATCCAGTACATAATGCGTACTTTGTGACAGTGCAAGTAAAGGGACTAGAAAAGTTAGTATGCTGATGTCCATTATTTGTGGCAGGGAAGAGAAAATAGAAAATACGTTGGTGTGTTCCTTCCATATAAAACCATCCCACAAACCTTCCTCGATATAAGCCGGTAAAGTAAGTACTAGGATAAACACCAAAACACCATATTTACCAAATGTGGCACGCACCAACATATTCCCGAATGTGGTGCCGATTCACGAAGCCCTATTGCTCTATTGTAATGAATTGATTTAATGCAAATAAAGCCCTAGCCTAAATCCAATCTCATATCAACCTGTATATACCATAACAGGAAAAGCTGCAAAAAAATAATTCTGTACAGCTAATCAATAACTCATCGATTAAATTTAGGCTATTTGGTAGCCAATAGTTCCGAGTTAGAACGGTTGTTCCATTCCCCAAAAGATTTCTTTGCTAAAGCTTTAGCCTCGGAGACAGAGATGTTGCCCACAATAGTCAGATATGCATTTGAAGGAATAATATTCTTACTATAAAATGCTTTGATATCGTTTAAAGTTATAGCCTGAAGTGATGCCTCTGTAATTGTTTCGGGATAATAGCGGTCTTTCGCATTCACACTAGTAATTACTTTTGCTAAGGCTGTTTCAAAAAAAGTTTGGTTTAAGGCAGGTTCCTGTATTGATTTTGAGAATATCATTAAGGTGGCAGCAAAATCGGAGGTATTTGCAGCTATATTACCGCCCTTATCGCTGAAATTCATCATAACGTTAAATACTTCTTGCACACCAGGTTTACTGCTTTCAGTTGCTCGTTCATCTGCTGTAAAACCTGCAAATATTTTTTTACTTTCCCCATTCTCTGCAACAATTATGGTCAACCCATTTTTTAGTTTAAAACTAACAGGATCTTTCATTGAAATGGACTGAGCACTGGCTAATTGGACAGATAATACTGAAATAATTACGATGATAAAGTTTTTAATAGTTTTCATAATAGCTTATATTTTTGTGAATTGATTAATCAAAACTATTGCTGAAACACGATCTGCGAAACGAAAAGGAGATAGAAAGGCAAATTCTGTCGTCGAAATGGGGATTTGAAGCGTTATAATTTATAGTGATGTTTAATACGGGCTGTACCTTTACTGAATAGAAATATTAACGTATATTGGATTAATAAATAGATTATTTCTGATGAATTGCTTAATTGTAGATGACCAGGCGGTATTTAGAGCCGTTTTAAAGAAATTAATAACTTTAGACCCATCCTTATTCTTGGTTGGTGAATGTACAAATGCCGCCGAAGCCCATCAGATTATTCTTAACAACGATATTGATATCATTTTTTTAGATATTGAGATGCCCAGAATGAGCGGAATTGAGCTAGCAAGATTGTTAGAGGGTAAAAACCCTATGATTATTTTTACTACTTCTCAAATAGATTATGCTATAGAAGCTTTTGATTTAAACGTAGTTGATTTTTTAACAAAACCAATAGGATCTGTTCGGTTTTTGAAAGCGGTACAAAAGGCTCGAGATCTGATCAAAACCAAAAAGCAGGCTGCAAATGAAGCAGATGAATTTGTGTTTATCCGAGATTCAAATATCATTAAACGAATTAAATTATCTGATATTTTATACTTTGAAGCTAAGGGAGACTATATAAAAATTTTCCTTTCAAATACCAACTACTCTATCCATTCATCCTTGAAATCTGTAGAACAAAAATTACCCGAAAATACATTTTTCAAAGTGCACAGGTCTTTTATTGTTAACCTTGGAAAAATAGATTCCATTGAGGGGGGCACATTAATCGTCAATCACACTATGATTCCTGTATCTGACACCTATAGACCGCTATTAAATAAACGGATGCAAATTCTGTAACCATCTCAAGGCGCAATCTATAAATAAATGAAATGAATAAGTCTATTTTCAATTGAGTTTATTTAAATTAAAAACTAAATTAGTTTGATCTATTCCTATTTTCACCATGCGCTTACCAAAACTATTGCCTTACTTTTTGCCGGTCCTACTATTTTGTTATGGCACAATACAAGGACAATCCAATTTAATAAGAGCAGAGAAACAGAAATTGTCTTCTGTTAAAGACAGTATCGGTTATATCAATTCCATAAACCGCTTAGGAATGCTCTATCATATGCGGAATCTGGATAGCGCTCTTTATTATAGTATAAAGGCCAAAGAGATGGCCACTAGGTTACAATATCCGAAAGGAGTAGCAGATGCTGATAATGTTATAGCGACTATTTTCGCTATGAGGGGGATGTACCAGGAATCTCTTCAACTATTAACCCAAGCATTGTCTGCTTATAGCGCTCAAAAGGACAGCGCAAACGTTAGTCAGGTAACAATAAATATGAGCAATGTATATGGAAGTCTTAATGATTCTACAAAAGCTCTTAATCTTTTGAGACAGGTCATTCGAACAGGAAGTAAAGACAGTATTATGAGCCTGGCGTATGCCAATTATTGCATGGCTAATTCAACTCTTTCTGATGATAGTAGTCAGTACTATATAAATAAAACTCGGGAAATTGCTTCCAGGTATAATGATTACCGAATGCTAATTGGAGTAAAGGAGTTAGAATCCGATTTTCTACTAAAAAAAGGTCGTATTAAAGAATCGTTAAAGGTGCTGGCTGATGCCTTAGCTGAAGCGCGAAAATATGAGCTTAATGAACAGGAAATTTACTTGTTGAATTCCTACGCCCGATATTATAAAAACCAACCAGATAGTGCTTTGCATTATGCATGGAGTAGTTATCAATTGGCTAAAGAAAACGGTTATGTAGTGGCGTTGATCCCATTATTGCAGGATGTTTTAAGCTTTACTGAATTATTGGGCAATAAGGATAAAATTATCAGCGTTCAGAAGCTACTGGAAACCACAATGGCCGAAGAGAATGAGAATTTGAAAAAATTTGTTGGAGATTACATTAAATACAATATCATACAAGGTGATAATGCTGTTTTAAGTATCATAAATAAAAATAGCAAGACCAAAATATGGCTGCTGGTGTCCATTTGTGTAGTCAGTTTATTTCTACTCCTTTTCATGTATCGCTTATACCAGGTTTCGCGTAAACATGAAAGTGAGCTGGGAAAACTCAACCGGCAAATATTGGAACAAAATAAGACCCTACAGGCAACCGACGAATTCAAAAACAAACTCTTCTCTATTTTAGCACATGATTTCAGAACTCCACTTATCTCTACAATAAGCATTGCTGGTTTAATGAAGGACAATCCAGAATTTACGAAAGAGGAAATGGAACAGTTTTATGGTGATATAGAAAAGAGAGCTTCAGATATGCTGGAGTCATTCGACATCATATTGCAATGGATCAAACAACAATTGTCCGGTTATCAATATAAAGCTGAAACACTAGTACTGCATGATCTTTTTAGCGAATCGGCTGACATTGTTATGCCGCAAATGACTCCAAAAAAGATAACATTGTCAAACCAAATACCAAAATACGTAATTGCAACATCGGATAAGGAAATGCTACAATTCGTTAATCGAAATTTACTGTCTAATGCCGCTAAATTCTCCCCTGAGGGTGGGACAATTACAATTAGTTGCACACAGGACGATCATTTGATTACTATATCCATAACAGATGAAGGCCGGGGAATGGATGAGCAGACGCTCAGTAAACTATTTTCAGTATCCAGTAACTTCGGTTCATCTACACAACATGGAGCGGGGATAGCCCTTTCCATGTGCAAAGATTTTATTCAAAAACTTGGGGGTCGAATTTGGGCACAGAATGCAGAACCAAATGGCGCCATATTCTCATATTCCATTCCATTAAAAGCATGATTCCTTCTTTTTCAGATTGCCAACTTATCCATTTTATAAAATGTTCAATATCATCCATTTTTTAGCTCATTGTTTTTACCTGGGAGCAGTTACACAAGTGACAGGTCTTTATTGGCAAGATCATCTTTTCATTAAATAAGATTCTTATCTTAGAGAAACTAAATATAAGTATGAACGCTAAAATTATCTCTCTTACCATCGCTATATTAGTGATCTTCTCCCTGAATTCATCTGCGCAAACCCGGCTTAACATTGAAGGAACCTGGAGATTGGTATCTCAAAAAATTATAAATTCTGAAGGCGGTGTAACTACTTCCGATAGTGCCGCTTTAAATCAGATAAAGGTTTATACGCCAACCATGTTTGTTAATGTCGGCGAAAGAAGAATACCACAATTAGACAATCAAAAAATGGTAGTTTCTTGTGCCGGCGGCCATTATTCTTTAAATGGCGACGTTTATGAAGAGTTTACAGAATTTGCTTCCTATAAAGACTATAAGGACCTAAAGGTGAAGTTTAAATTGACAATGGAAAATGGCAAAATGCATACAGTTGGTACCCTTTCGGGTGCTGATGGAATCATCACCACTTACGATGAATGGTATAGCAAGGTTGAAGTTCCGACACAAAGCAAAGAACTAACCGGGACCTGGAGAGTAATATCTCAGCGGGTAAATAATCCTGATGGCAGCGTGTTTACTGCAGATAGCACCTCGGCAAGCATGCGCAAAGTATTTACTCCGGGCATGGTTGTAGTCATACGTGAACAGGCTATTCCAAAGGCAGATAACCAGAAGCTTGTAGTATCCTGTGCGGGTGGCCTATACACCTTAAAAAATGGTGTTTATGAAGAGTTTATTAGTTTTGCTTCATACAAGGATTTTAAGAGCATGAAAGCAAAATTTGATTTAAAATTTGAAAACGGTAAGCTCCATACATCCGGTATACTTACAGATGGAAATGGGCAAGAGGCGGCTTATGATGAATGGTTTGTGAGGGCCGATTAGCCGGTATATTCCGAACAAACAGATATGAGTTTATCGAACTAAGCAATATTCTCTAAATACTTTAACACCTCTTCCTTTTTTCGGCTTGAGACCAATATCTGTGCTTTATTTTCCATCAGTAAGTAACCCTCACGGTAATACTTTTTAACGAATTGAAAATTTACCAGATAAGATTGATGGCACCTCAAAAAACCGAATGGGGTAAGTGAGCTCTCATATTCTTTTAGCCCTTTTGAAACAAGTATTTCTCTTCCATCTATTAAATAAAAGGTTGTATATCCTTTATCACTCTTACAAAATACAATGTCATCTATCGCAACGATTTCAATGCATTCGATGCTTTTTAGTGCAACACGTCTGGCTGCACCTACTCCTTGTGCAAGGTAATGTGCTTTGGCAATGGCCAATTGCTGCTGACTAAAGCTTTCCTGTTCCCGATGATGAAAACATTTATTAAAAATTGCACTTAAAGAAATCTCATCTATAGGTTTAAGCAGGTAGCCGAAAGCACCTAAATTCAATGCTTGAATTGCATACTGATCATAAGCAGTAAGAAAAACTACCTGAAAATCATTCATTCCGATCTCATCGAAAAGGTGAAAGCTATCACCATCCTTTAGCCGGATATCCGCAAGAATAATATCCGGTGCCAATGCAGGTATCTCGATTGCAGCTATCGAAACTCTATCTGTGACGCCTACTACTTCGAGATAGCTGATTTTTTTTACAATCTGCAAAATATGCTGCATAATTCGCACTTCATCTTCGAGGATATATAATTTCATTTTTATCGTCTTTTATTCTTCAATTAAGGGTATTGTGATTTCAGCGATTACGCCATGGCCTTCTTTTTTATCGTTGACCGTAAATTTTGCACTTTGCTCATGTGATGAAAAAAGTAGTGCCAATCGCTCTCTCAAAATAACCTGGGCTAAGGATTGCTTCTTTTGTTTGTTTACATCATTACTTCTGAGTCCACTGCCATTGTCATCCACACTTATGGATAACATCTCATTTACCTTGTTAAATGAGATGTTTAACATGCCTTTATGACTTATAAGTCTAAAACCGTGTTCTATGGCATTTTCTACAAAGGGTTGTATAAGCATTGGAGGGATAAGTATGTGTTCAAGATTTAAACCTTCATCTACAATTATCTGATAATCAAACACACCTACATAACGCATTTGTTGAAGTCGGATATAGTTATTTAAGGAATTTAATTCTTCACTTAACTCAATAAAATCCTTTCTGTTTTGCTCTAAAACTCCTCGCAGTAAACTAGAAAATGAGTTAAGATAACAAACAGGTTCTTCAACATGACCCGAGGCTATTAAACTCTGAAGGTTCGCAATTGCATTAAAAATAAAATGTGGATTTAGTTGAGTTTGCAACAACTTTTGTTCAATATTTAGTCTTTGGTTCTCAGATTTTAGTAATCTGTTTTTTTGCTTTAAACGCTGTTGATTGTAAAGAATATAAAAGAAAAGAAAAATACTCAAAAAAATCAATGTGAGTAAAACAAGCGTCCAGCGTTGCTGCTTTATAGCGGCTTCGTTTAACTTATTTCGCTCGTTTAGTTCTTGAATACTTTGGTCCTTTTTTTCAGTTTCGTATTTCTCCTGCAATTCCGCAATTTTAACCGCTTCAATTGCCTGAAAATTCCTGAGTTCGATAGTATAAGCAGAATCTGCAGCCTCCATCGCCCTGGCAAAATCTCCCTTTAGTACATAGGCATCTTTAAGGCCGTTGTAATACAGTCCTTTTCGTTTTTTAAACAGATTCTTTTTTTCGAGTTCAATACCCTCACGATAATATTTGATTGCTGAATCGGGCTGCTTATTTCGAATAAAAGATGTGGCCAGATTGTTAAAAGCAATGTCATTTAGGTTGTTATGTTTTTTCAGATAATTGAAATATAACCTACTATATTGCAAAGATTTTTCATTCCGATTCTGCCTGGCATAAATCTGCGATTCATTATCGTAGCTACGGGCAATGGCAAGGCTGTCACCAATTTTAACAGCCAGTTCACGGGCCTTGCTATTATAAAACTTCATTTTCTGATCATCTCCTAATCGAGATGCCAGCAGAAAAGAAATATCATAGTAACGTTGTTTAACAACTGCATGAGTTTTATATGGATGATTTTCATAATACAGCCCCGAGTATTTGAACGATGCTTTCTCATTCTGGTTTTGAAAATAAGCTTTGGCCAGCAAATCGTAAAATCGGTAAGTAATAGGGCTATGAGTCCGTTCTGCAACTTCCATAGCGGAAATTATTTTTTCCATTACTCCTGATTCTACCAATAGTCCATCTCCAAAGCTCTGACTTAGAATACTGTAAGTCTTCAATAGTTCTATCGTGTCATTGAGCCTTTTGCCTTTCATCTTCTGATACTCCGCAATCGCACTGTCTCTTTTCTTTTCTAACAGATACTTTCTCCCTTTGAAATAATGAAGATAGGGGTCAACTGGATTGTTATAAATCTTAAAAAGACTGTCATGCTTATCAATTACTCTTTTGTAGGTCTCAGTTGATAGGGTATCCATCGCTATAACTGCTTCCAGATAATCCTTTTCAGGATTGCTCCTATGCATATTTTTTTTCTGCATTTTAGAAGTATTTTCATCATTTCTGCATGCACAGAATATCAAGGCACCACAAAACAGAAAACGAACAAGAGGGGTTACTGTGCTATTCATTCATTAAAATTATTTATCAAGATCCTCCAATTCTAATCAACCTGGTATCTTAAAAGTTTTCTGAACTGATAGAATACCCTTTCAATTAACCTTAAATCCTGGGTTACGATTTCGGCCTTGCCTTTAAGCTCTTTATCAAAAATAAGACTTTTATAATGAGAAGTTTTTAGCCCTTTGGGAAGAATAACATCTACATAATAATTTCCTTTTGCATCAGGGGTCAAAGATATGTTTTGCACTCTTCCTTCTACAATACCATATTCCTGATAAGGATAATTCTCCAATTTGATGAGCACTTTACCCCCCGAATAAATTTTTCCGGAATTAGTTGCTGAAACTGACATTTTCCCAATCAGCGTTTTATTATTGATGGGCAATACAGATAAGATCGCATCCCCTCTTTTTATAAACTGATTTTCTCCCCAAAACTGCTGAAAACTTGCAATACCCTCTGTAGAAGAAACAATCAGGTAACTCTGCTCCCATTGTTTTAATGACTTTCTTAATTGTTCAAACAGCTGTAAAGTTTGAGAGGCATAATTAATTTTATCTTTTTCGGTATTTATTGTTGCGCTACTTTTTGTTTTATAAAAATTGGAGATGCCCTCTTCTGTTTGAGATATTGAAATATTGATATTTTCTAAACTTTGCTGTGCTTGTAAAAATTTAATTCTTTCACTTTCCAATTCCATTGTTGAAATAACTTTCAGACTAAACAGCTTTTGTGAGCGTTGATAATTTTTTCTTATCAGCTCGAATTTTTCAAGTTCCAAATCTTTCTGTTGTTTTAACGTTACTATTCGCCCTCTATATTCAGCAATATTCTGGCTGGCAGCAATATGCTCTGGGGCATAGGGGCGAAATTTTGCAAACAACTTTTCATCCTGGAAGGCTTTTGCAAAGGCATTGTAGTCGCTTTGAAGCTCTCCTAATTTAAAAGCTGATATTTTTTGAACCGGAAAGGAAAACAGTTGAACTGAAGAAATAGAATCTACAATCATCTTAAGTTCCAGAATATTTTTATAATTTGCTGTAGATTGTAAAACCATTAATACCTCATCTTTCTTCACTTTTTGATGATCTTTGATGAATATTTTTTCAATCCTGGAATCAGTTCTTGCCTCCACCTTTTCGGTAGGATTCTGTGAGGTTACGATAATGGTGGCGGGCACAAATTCTGGATACCTGATCAAATAACTCATCATCAAAATCATCAAAATCGCACAAAAAATAATCACATTTCCCCAACGAAACATCCAATGCGGTGGTTCAGACAGAAGATCCTGAACACTTTCAGAACGCAGTTCTATCTGGTCTAATATGTCTTTCTTAGTTTCCAAGTTCCAGTTGATTTTTGATTAATCTATAATACTCTCCCTTTTTTGACACCAGTTCGGCATGATTGCCTTCTTCTACAACCATCCCCTTGTCCAATACAATAATTTTATCTGCATGTTTTACTGTAGACAATCTATGGGCAATAACAATTGCAGTCTTCCCTTTAAAAAACTGCTCTAAATTTTCTATAATTATCTTTTCGTTATTGGCATCTAATGCACTTGTAGCCTCATCAAAAAAGATGTAGTCGGGTGATTTATAAACCGCCCTTGCAATAAAAATCCGTTGTTTTTGGCCACCACTTACTCCCAAACCTTCGTTACCAATCTTAGTATTATAACTCAAAGGCAGGCTTTCTATAAACTCCTTAATATTGGCAATATCAATTGCCTTTCGTAGTTTTTCTTTATCTACAATATCTTCACCAATACCTATATTATTGGCAATAGTATCATCAAACACATGGCTTTCTTGCATCACAACACCACAGTGACTACGCCAAAACCTGGGCGAAATATTTTTCATGTTGGTGTTTCCTATCTTAATTTCGCCAGTACTAGGTTCATAAAACTTTGTCAATAGCTTTAGCAGCGTGGTTTTTCCGCTACCACTCGCACCAACAATTGCAGTTGTTTTTTGGTATGGGATGGTCAGGTTTAAATTTCGAAAGACGAAAGAATCTGAGCCGGTATACCTAAAGGAAAGGTTATTCAGCGCAATATTTTGCTGTGGTATTTCCGTAGCATATTGCTCGCTGGTATTTTCTTCATCTTCTTTATCATGAATCTCTCCTAACCTTTCTAACGATATTCTGGCATCCTGGGCTTGCCTGATGAAATCAATCAATTGTAACAACGGCGCATTAAGCTGGCCAATAATATACTGCACAGAGAGCATCATACCCAAGGTAAGGTTTCCACTTAAAACTAATTTTGCGGCCAGGAAGCTTACCAAAATATCTTTGACTTGGTTGATAAAACCTCCTCCAACAGACTGCCATTGCTCTAACGAAAGTGCCTTTATCTGAATTTTGAATAATTTGACCTGTAGGAATTCCCAATCCCAGCGCTTTTGTTTTTCGGCATTGTGCATTTTTATTTCCTGCATGCCGTTAATGAGTTCCATTACCTTGCTTTGTTCCTGTGCCGTTTGCGAGAACTTTTTATAATCTAACTCCTTTCTTTTTTTCAGAAAAAAACTAATCCAGCCAATGTATAAAACTGCCCCAATTAAGTAAACGATAAACAAACGGTAGTCGTAAATTAACAGAATGACACTAAAAATAACCAGGTTAACCATCGAGAACAGTGTATTGAGCGAAGAATTGGTAAGCAATTGCTCTATCCTATGATGATCGTTAATTCTTTGCATTATATCTCCTGTCATTCTGGTATCAAAAAAGCTGATGGGAAGCCTCATGAGCTTAATGAAAAAATCTGAAATGATAGCTATATTTATGCGCGCAGAAAGGTGTAACATTATCCAGCTCCTGATAATTTCTAAGCCCATTTTACCTAAAAAGAGCATAACCTGGGCAAGTAAGACCAGATATATAAAATTTAGATCCTGATTTTGAATTCCTACATCTACAATACTTTGAGTAAGAAAAGGAAAAATGAGGGATAATATACTCCCTGCCAAAAGGCCAATTATAAGCTGAGCAACAAGTGACCTGTACTTAAGCAGGTATTTAGATAAAAAAGAAAAGCTTGCTTTCTTTTCTTCATCGTCAAATTCACTTTTATAAAATTCAGGGGTGGTCTCAAGAATTAGCGCAATACCTTCTTCTGTATTTTCATTCGCATTTTCACCAATCCAACATTTTAAAAATTCTTCTTTGGTATAAGTAATTAAACCAAAGCTGGGATCTGAAATATAAACCCGGCCTGCTTTATCAATTTTATAAACTACGACATAGTGGTTTTTATTCCAATGCACAATACAAGGCAACGGTGCATCTGCAACCATCGTATTGAAATCTATCTTAACCCCCAATGTTCTAAACCCTAAATGCTCCGCTGCATTACTAAGCCCCATTAAACCACTTCCTTCTCTGGTTGTTTCAGAAAGCATTCTGATTTGCTGTAATGGAATACTTTTATTATAGTACCTAGCTATAATACGCAGGCAAGTTGGACCGCAATCCTTAGCGTCAGGCTGTTTAAAAAAGGGGAATTTTTTCATATTAAGCAGACCAGATACTATTGAATTTTTGAGATAACTGTTCCTTATCTATAAAGCATCCGGAGGCTGAAATAGTAACCCCGCAGTGATTTAGATCAAGGTAGTCTACTTCATCATCCCATTTTGATAAATACGGATTGTAGGCGCATTCGATTGGATGATACCACTTGTCAATACCTTTAACAGGAACCCGACTATCTACACACATGTACCTGAATTCACAATCACAACAAACCAGCATACTATCTTTCTGAATATTTCCCAATTCCTGAAACTGATCGGATGAGATCAGATTTAAAAACTGCACCGAAGAGATTGATTTAACCTGGCCAAAGCTTAGGGTATTGTTTAAACCATTTTTGATGTTACCATCGCTATCGATATACACCTTGCCAAAATAATAGGAATGGAAGTTATAAGCTTCTAAAAAATGCTCTGTATTGATGCCTAGTTTATCTATCGTTAATTTGCGTTTATAGACTGTAAATTCTTCATCAAAATAATTAAAGTAGACGTTTTGATACAGCTCGGTTTTTTCTATACTATTTTTTGAATTGAAAAAGTTTACAGAAAAAACCAAGTTATGATCGCTTAGCCGTTTACGATGATCTTCTAAAGCATCGTGATCGAAATTTTCGATGTATAGGTAAACACTATCTATTTCAAGGGTGTCTATCCTTTTTAAAACCTTAAACAAGTTATCATCTACCTGAGGGGCAATAATAGATAGATTTAGAATATATTCGTCTTTAATGCAATCGAAGAAATTAAGGTCTACATTGGTATGCAGTACAATGTTTGTGATTTTATTGGGTACTTCTAGCTTTCTGTTGAGCGCTGTAAAGCATTGTTTCTGGTTTTGATCGGCAAGTTCGAATACAATTTCTTCGTTAATTAAAAAATCAATGAGGGATTGCCTTTCTTCCTCATCTTCGATTTTATTAAAGTCGATGAAATCATCTGTATCTAAAATGTAAAAATGCGCTTTCGAAATGAAGAAATAATCTTTTCGAAGTATATCATAAATGATTGCCCTATTGTAACCTTTGACCGGAATACATAACTGGTTTCTTAGAAAGAATTTCCTCATAACGGCGATTTATAAAATAGGTCTAATTGTAAACTGTTGGTGGCAAAAATCTTTGATGCCCTGGTTTTAATGAGGTAGTCGGGCCTTTCTTTCTTGATTAAAGATTTTAAATGAACAGGTGCTACTCCTTTTTGTATTTCAACTTTAATTTTTTTCATATCAGAGGTTTAAAGCAAGAGCCTTTTCGAGATTATAGTTGCAGGGGTTAGATACCATGCCGAACTGGCCTATAGGGTTAAGGTCCAAAAAATAATACTGATGGTCTTCTTTAGAAGAAACGACATCAAATGAAGCACAATTTAGGCCGATATGATCTAGCAGCTGCTTAATCTTTTTTTGATAAGACTTTGGAAACTGATAGGGATTTAATCGATTTGGCTTTGAATTATCATAGTTTCTAAAATCTACTTCGGTCCTTTTATTTTTTTGCGAAAAGATTGCCATCGCATAGAAATCCCCGTCCAGATAAAAACACCTTATCTCGTAATCTTTTATAATGTTTTTCTGGAAAAATGTAGGAACAAACTCATCTGGTAATTCATTGATATCATTTACGCCGATTTCTGTTGTATAGGCTAAGTGAATAAAGTTATCTGAATCGTAAACAGAGAGTGGCGAGTTTAAGGGTTTGGAGATGATGTTTTTTTCTTTGTTGTAAAAATCTAACAGAGCGCCTTTATTGCCGCTAACCATAAAGTTTGGTGTCAGGATTTTAAATTTATTGCATAAATCAAGTACCTGAAGTTTATTGACATCTCTGGTTGCGAAATTGTTTATCGATTCCATTTTATCGAAAGTGTAGTGGATATATTCCATTAAGCTTTCATTTTCTGTTAACAGGTAGTTATTCAGATATTCGCTGTCAAAGTTTTGTTGAAAAAACAGATCACCTCTTCTATACCAGATCTTTGTTATTTCATTGCTACAAACTGTTTTACCATCAATATGGAGGGTGAAGGCTGTATCTGTAAGAGAAATTAATTTTACATCGGTATTTTCATTAATTCGTATAAAATCTTTCTTTAGGTTTATTAACCAGTTAATTACCCTGCTTGTTGAGTAATCGTCGCTGATGGAGAAAATTATGACCATATACTTATATGTTGTAAACTGGTTTAAAATTAGTTTTGCCTTACTACCGTTAAAAATGGAGGATGTACCTCCATTTTTATTTTTCAATTCTTAATCAATAGAATTTGAAAGATTGTAAACCGTCCTGGTGCTTCTGATGCTTCCATCATCATTATAATACGTATAATGTGTATCTGGGCAACTGGTTGTACCGGTTCGTACCTGACAATCGCTCATTGTACCAAAGGCCATTTTGCCTCCGTTGATCTGACAGCTTTTTAAGTCGATCTTTTTCTCGAATAAACCTTTATTAATTTTCATTTTTTTGAAATTTGCTTATTAAAATAATTAGATTAATTTTTCCAGATTATGGTTATTGCTGCGTAAGAGCTGGTGTTAATCCGGACAGTTATAGTCGGTACAAACCTGAATCGTAGTCTTGTTGTCGTCTTTAACCGTGTATCTGGTGTCTGAACAGCCCTGAACACAGGTACTGGTTGAAGTGGTTTTTTGGGTGGCAGCTAACCGACCACCATTGATTTGGCAATTTTTCAGTTCAATTCGTTTTTCGAACAATTGGTTGATTTTCATAATGGTTATAATTTAAATTTTGATAGATAATTCGCCAACTTACCCTGGCGCATAGGCTTTTGTCGAAGGCAAATTCGGTGTATACTGCAATTGATGCAAGGAAGAACTGATATTTGATAGCTTTAAATCTATTTCCGTAGGCTCTTTATAAATATTCGTTTTATAAAGTATCTAAAAAGTAGTTCACACTCGTAAAGGATTATTCGAAAAGCGGGAACGGTAAAAGATCCATGAATTCCAAACCTAAGGAAGAATTTCCTTTGAAGGGCATTTTACAAAGTCCTTGTTGCAGCACCAATATGACAGCTGGTTGGAGCAGGGGTAAAAATAAATAGTATATGTACTGCCGCTGCATTAAGCATTGTAATATCAATATTTCAGGAGCATCTGTTCATCAAAAAATTCAGGAATTACTGAAATACATCCGCTTCACTTCAGAATTTCCTGACAAGCTGATAGAAAGGGTTACTGACTTAGCAAAGACTACCCTTGAGGTAAGGGATCAAAGGCATAAAATTCTAGCGACAAAACTTGCGACGATTGAAACAAAAATTTAAAATATTGAAAATAAACTTTTCGATGGGGTGATTAATTATACGACTTATAAGAAGGTTTAATGTACATTGGGTATTTTTTTCCCTATGACCTAATATTATAATCTATCAATTGTCAGATTAGGTTCGAAAAACAAGGAATAATCATCCTAGTCCTCCTCCATTTATAATACCTCGACTCCCAGCTACGTTGTATAACACTTCAAACATTCTTTCGGGCGAAAAAGGTTTATTCAGAATGTCGAAAATATGCATTTTAGCGAGTTTCAATTTGACCTCGGTCATAATATCGGCAGTAAAAATAACGATATGTATTCCCGGGTACTGCTGCTGTATAAGATCCGCCAAAGCGTAACCGTCAATTTCAGGCATATGGAGGTCCAGCAGAGCTACATCATAGTTGTTAGCTGTCAGCAACGCAAGAGCTTCTTTTCCACTATAAGCGCAGTCTGGTGTACAGCCGAAGTATTCCAGCTGTTTTTTGGCCACCATCACATTAATAGGGTTGTCTTCTACAAATAAAATGCGTAAGCCATTTAATCTGCCTTCGTATACCGTAATTTCAGGCCCTGGCCTGAAAGCCCCTGGTGAATTTTTGTCGGTAGCCAAGTCAAAATTCAGTTCAAAATAAAATTCCGCCCCTTCGTTCGCTGTACTTTTAAGCAATATACGTCCTTCGTGAAGTTCCACCAATTTCTGAGTAATAGCCAAACCTAAACCTGTTCCTGTATGTTTACGGTGAGCGGACTGTTGTACTTGCTTAAAACTTTCAAAAACGGTTTCATGTAATTCTTCAGGAATACCGATTCCCGTATCCTTTACAGAAAAGTATACCTTGGCTTTACTGTCTGTCAATGCACTAAGGCGTAAAGTAATAGTTACCTCTCCCCTTTCCGTAAATTTAATGGCATTGCTTACCAGATTGTTCAATATTTGTCCTAGTCTCACCGGATCTGCAATTAGTCTTTGAGGAATATCATCGTCAATAAAGCTCTTCACCATGATCCCTTTAGCCTCGGCCAGCGACTTAAACTGATTTTTGATATTCCTTACCAGTTCAAAAATATTCACTTCTGCCAACACCAGTTCCAGTTTATCACTTTCTATTTTGGTAAGGTCCAGGATATCGTTAATGAGCTGTAACAAGTGGTCGGCAGAAAAGATCAGGCTACGCACATACTCTTCCTGATCCATCGTATGCTTAAGTTTTAGCAAATTGGCAATCCCGATAATTCCATTTAAAGGAGTGCGGATCTCATGGCTCATTACCGAAAGAAAATCTGTTTTTACCTTTGCTGAATGTTCAGCAATATCCCTTGCGCGCAGCAGTTCCAGTTCAATTTCCTTCTTTTGGGTAATATCCGTAATGGCTCCTCTCAGCACCACCACCTTATTGTCTGCTACAATGGGTATGCCAACGGCCCTAACCCATTTTCTTACGCCAGCAGGGGTGCATAGCCTGAGTTCAAAATCATATGGTATTTGCTTTTCAATCGCATCTTTTACCTTTGCTTCCATCATCTGGGCATAACCTTCTTCGTAAAGCGAAAGTACAGCTTCAAACGTAGGAACAAAATCCTGCGCATTAACGCCATTGATTTCATAGACCTGCTTTGTCCAGAACACCTCTCCTGTCAGTAAATTAAATTCCCAGCCACCTGTTGTACTCAGTTCCTGGCTCACATCCAGAATCAGGTTGCTGCGTTCCAGGCTCGTTTTTATTTCTTGAAACGCCAGTTCGCTAAGGGTGCGATCAGTGATGTCTTCTAAAAAACCAATATAATAAGAAACAACCCCATGGTCATCAAAAATAAACTTTGCATTCACCTTTAGCCAACGGATTCCTTTAGCGGGATGATGAATCCGATAAACAAAATCGAATATTTCCTTCCCTTCTGCCATTACGTTCTGAATCAGATTGATGATATGAACGATATCTTCCTCGTAAACGATCCTCATCCAACCTTTGCCAAGTGACTGTTCAACACCTAGTCCCGATATATTTTCCCATTGATGGTTCAGAAACAAGCAATTACCTGCTGTATCAGCCTGAAAAGCACCCATCGGGCTAACTTCCAGTATTTTTTGTGTTTTTGCTAATTCTTTACGTGAAATACTTGTCGGTTTACTATTCATTAAGTCTTGCATTATTGGGATGTTTAGGTAATTTATTAATATAATTACAGCTATGCAAAAAAACCTCCTTGTTAATGGATAAATAAAAAGACGCCTGGCAAAGGCTTCCTTTACTAGACTTGAGCAAAAGGGCAAATCTACATCGACGCGGGAGATGGCTTTGGCTATAAAAAAGGTGAATTTGAACTGCTAGTTTTTGAGGCCAGAAAAAAAAATCTGATTACTGTATTGAAGGCTATCGTTGCAAAATTTCCCTACCAGGAAATACCTATCCGGCAGCTAATCCCTATACTAATATTGGAGAAACAATTTGTCTTGTCCTACTATATAGATCTTTAACTTTTTCAAACTTGTGTTCCTTGTCAATACTAACGTTAGCAGTGGTTAAAATAGGCTTTCTATATCTGAGGAATTAATGAAACTTAATGGATTCCCATAACTTAATGCCCCTGAGGTTCCTAAAATTAGATTACTCAGAGTTAGCAATTGAGAAGAAAATGGCATTCCATCAACTACATATAAAGGGTCCATTTCCTTTAATCATACTATTCTGTATCTTCACCCCAGTCCCAGCAAAACCAGTCGCCTGCTCTATAAACAATCCAGCAGGAGGAGGTATCCACAGTTTGTGAGCTCCCTCTACCCCAAATTGACTTAGGATTCTTGCATCAACAGCATCGGTTTTAGTCTTGACATTCAGACTTGAAATAATAGCCATAATCAAGAATTTAAATCATATCGACTTAATCCTCTGTAGTCTATTCTTTTGTTTTATCCAGGCTCGTACATCCGCCTTAAAAAATCTGACAAATTACCTTCTAAGTCGTCTTACTATTACAAGTTCGAAAAGTGACAACCTATATCTGTATGAGACCACTCTGAGCGTCCTGCTGGCCCAATGGGAGTCGTGGGCGTTTTAACATAACCCATATTTTCCTCCTCTGACCTGCTTCGATGTTAGGCTCCCATATGGAGGCTCCGCTTTATACGGGTCTTCTGTCATGTTATTGTTTTTGATGGAGCAAATAGTCCTTTAAGCGAGGTTCCCAGTGCCAGCGCTTTACCTGTAATACCTCTTCGCGTTTCGCTACCTCGATCTGGCGTAAAAAGTAAGGAAATTACCGCTCCGACCGTAACCCCGGCGATTACTGCAATGGCAATCTATGTGCTATGATCAGATTTGCAGTTTAGTGTGGTTGCTATCAATTTCTTCAGCTTCATAATCTTTTTAATTGAGTCTTATCTTCTTTATAGTTCATAACCATTTCCAAGCCCATTCGTTTAACTTTTTTATTGTAACTAGCTAATATTTTTTCCTAAGGCTACCCGTCGCCCAGGCAATACTCCTGCTGACTACCGGGAACATTTACCTGCTAGGTGCTTTTTCCTGGCTTTTTTATTTTGCTGTCATGTCTTAGCTGTGCCTGAGTAAGGGAATAAGCTTGTTTGATATTCTTTTCCTGTTTGGCCAGGTCGGCCAGCTTTGCATAATATTTTTCGATAACCTCCAGCTCCTCTTCCGACAAATCCTCCACATCAATCATATGATTACTCGTCAGCTCATGGGCAGCTACAAGTTCGTTAAGCTTGATTTGTATGGCCAGGGAGTCCTTGTTTTGGGTTTTCTGAATCAGAAAGACCATTAAGAAAGTAATGATAGTGGTTCCGGTATTGATGACCAGCTGCCAGGTCTCCGAATAATCAAAGATTGGTCCGCTGATTCCCCAAACCACTACAATTAAAAACGCAGCCAAAATAACCGGAGTACTACCTGTAGCCTTAGTTACTTTGGTGGCTAGCTTTTCAAAAAAGCTCTGTTTGCTTTCATGTTTTCTTTTCATAAAAATAACGATTAACTAATTAAAAAGACTGATATGTGAGTATGACCATCATACCAAACTTTACTTTCTATCGCTCGATCTTTCTCTGTTTGCTATCAACCGAATTTTACTGATTTAGTTTTTGAAAAAAAACAATTTTTTCAGGTTGCCGTACTTATATCCTCCACGCTAATGAATTTTACATATATTTCACAGATAGTAGTTCTGCCCCTTGTGGTGGTGAAACGGAATCTATGCCTGATCCAACAGCGCTTCTCCTGACGCTAAAAAATGCATAAAACGAGCTGGGTGACTTTTTAGCGAAATCTATCGCTCAACTGGGGCCGTAATATAAGGCAGGTTTCCACCAAAGAGGTGGCCACATATGGAAAAATCCCCAGCTTAGGAGCGATCACGTTAAAAATAAAGTAAAATTTAAATATCAAAAAAGCAATAATTGCTATATTTAGAAAATGCCAGCTGTTAATAAAATAGTCATTTTTGATGACGATGATGATCTCCTGGGTATATTCCGTTTTCTTTTTGAAGACAGCGGATGGGAAGTGTATGCTTTTGAGAACTGTAATGATTTAATCAGGAAAACAAAGGAGATCATGCCTCGTCTGATACTCATGGATAATTGGATACCTCCGCAGGGAGGAATAATAGCGACGCAAATGATTAAGAATGACTCCATTCTGAAGGAGATCCCGGTGATTTTCGTATCTGCAAATAATGACGTCAAAGAATTAGCTATCAAAGCAGGCGCCGATGCCTATACCGAAAAGCCATTTGATTTTGATGTACTTAATGATTTAGCCATTCTGCTAATTAACAAACCTAGAGCCTGATGCCACCTGAAGAAAACAAAGATTCCCGCGCTCGGGTTGACACCGATGCCATACAGAGCCTGAATGAAGAATTGACAGCCTCCAACGAGGAGTTACAAGCCAGCAATGAAGAACTGATCGCCATGCAGGGTCAGCTGGAGGCATCACTGGAGGTCATCTCTGACCGGGAACGGCAAATCAATGCAATGGTAGAAAGCGCGCCATTTCCCATAGCAGTGTACATTGGCAGGGAAATGCGGATTGCGCAGGCAAATAAGGCGGTTATCCAGGTATGGGGCAAAGGCGATAATGTAATTGGCAAAACCTATTCCGAATTGTTACCTGAATTGGAGGAACAGAACATCTACGCGCAATTGCATGCCGTGTACGATAGCGGTATTCCCTTCCACATCAGGAACCAACAGGTAAACATTGTAGTTGACGGTAAGCTCACAGAGTTCTATTTCAATTATAGCTTTACTCCTTTGCTGAATAAATCCGGAAGCGTTTATGGGATTATGAATACTGCAGCGGATGTAACCGATTTGTTCCTTGCAAAAAAGCAGATGGAATACAGCGAGCAGAACTTCCGGAATATGATCATGCAAGCACCAGTGGCTATGTGCCTGTTGAAAGGACCTGACTTCATTGTTGAGCTGGTCAATACCCCAATGGTGGAGATCTGGGGCAAGCCATTAGAGGAAGTGGAGAATAAGCCCGTGTTTGATGCCCTCCCCGATGCGAGGGAACAAGGCCTGGAATCGGTAATGTCAAATGTATATCATACCGGAAAGACATATTTCGCCAACGAGCAACCCGTATCTCTCATCAGACATGGCAAGCCCGAGATCGTTTATCAAAACTTCGTTTATCAGGCCTACAGAGACACTAATGGCAGTATCGAGGGTGTGCTGGCAATTTCTGTAGATGTTTCTGAGCAGGTACTCTCGCGCCTTGAACTTCAAAAGACCTATGAACAAATTCAGTTATCTAAGGAGGCCGCTCAATTGGGCACGTTCGATATGGATCTTTTAAAAGGAACAATGGAATGGGATAACAGGTGCCGGACGCTTTTCGGTATCAGCCATAAGGATGTGGTCACTTACGAAAAGGACTTTCTAGGCGGACTTCATCCGGAAGATCGTCAAAGGGCAGCAACTATCATTGACAGTCTGTTTGCAAGCAGCACCGGTGATAAAGACTACGATATTGAATACCGCACCATCGGGGCCGAGGATGGTAAGACTCGCTGGGTACGGGCAAAGGGTAAAGTCTATTTTGCCGGCCAGTTACCCATTCGCTTTATCGGAATGGTTTTGGACATTAGTGTCCAAAAGGAAAATGAATTGCGCCTAGCCGAGCTTGCTGAGAAACAGGCCCGACTGGCAGCTATAGTCAACTCATCCGACGACATTATTATCAGCAAAACGCTCGACGGGATCATTACCAGCTGGAACCCGGCTGCAGAGCGGACTTTTGGCTATCGGGAACAGGAAGCGGTTGGTCGTCATATTTCTATGATTATCCCCCGAGATAGGTTGTCCGAAGAAGATTACATTATCTCTCAAATCCGAAACGGCAAAAAGGTAGATCATTTCGACACCATCCGGGTGGGCAAAAACGGGCAGGAACTACAGCTTTCACTTACCATATCACCGGTTATTGACGACAATGGTAAAATTATAGGTGCATCCAAAATTGGACGGGACATCAGCGCTAAACTTGCCGCCGAGCAAACAGCAAAAAAATATACAGAGCGCCTGGAGATCATGAACATGATCATGGGTACCATCTCTGCAGAACTTGACCTGAATAAAATTTTACAAAAGGTTACTGACGCGACCACGAACCTGACCGGTGCAAAATTCGGTGCCTTCTTTTATAATAAGACCGACGAACAGGGAGAATCCTACATGCTTTTCACCTTATCAGGTGCTCCACGGGAAGCCTTTGAAAAATTTGGTATGCCACGAAATACGGCTGTCTTCCATCCGACGTTTTCAGGCCAGTCGGTGCTCAGATCCGATGACATTACCAAGGACTCACGCTACGGACAAAATGCCCCACATTTTGGCATGCCAAAAGGCCACCTGCCAGTGGTGAGCTATCTTGCCGTTCCAGTGGTTTCCCGCTCAGGCCAGGTGATCGGCGGGCTGTTCTTCGGACATCCCCAGCCCGGAAAATTTACAGAGGAGCATGAGATATTGGTGTCGTCGATTGCTGCTCAGGCAGCAATCAGCCTGGATAATGCCAAGCTTTTTGAACAGGTGAAAGCCTTAAATGACAAAAAAGATGAATTTATCGGGTTAGCCAGTCACGAGCTCAAAACACCTCTGGCAAGCATCAGCGGATACTTGCAAATTCTGGGACGACTGCTAAAAGACAGTCAGCATCAAAAATTCCTGGGTAAAGCGTCGCTACAGGTTTCCAAGCTCACCTCACTGGTCAACGATCTTCTTGATGTTTCAAAAATAGAGGCCGGCCAGTTGAAATTGACTATTGCAGCCTTTGACCTCAAGGAGGTTATCAACGAAGCCATAGAGTTGATCCAGTATGGCGCTGACAACCATACAATTACTTTCCGTACCAAACTCAACCATTCCATTATTTCCGGCGATGCTCAGAGGATTGAGCAAGTGGTGCTGAATCTGCTCTCAAATGCTATAAAGTATTCTCCCGAAGCTAGCCTGGTCGAAGTTGAACTGTGTGAGGCCGAGGAAAATCTAATAGTCAGTGTCAGGGATTTCGGAATGGGAATAGCGCCAGAAAAGGCAAAACATATTTTTACGCGTTTTTACAGGATTGACGAGGCCATAGCCAACATATCAGGACTGGGAATAGGTTTATACCTTTCACATGAAATGATCAGCCGCCATCAGGGTAAATTATGGGTGGAAAGCGAGGCCGGAAATGGAAGTACGTTTTATTTTTCCCTGCCTAGGCGCACAGATAAAGGAGGTTTAGCAAGTGACGCCTGAGCCACTACGGCTTTCGTTGGTCCGGTTGTGCATTCTATTGGAATTCGCATCGGCCATTACATCCGCAGGAGGGTTCTCATATATCGCAACAACCATACGAAAAAATTTACTGGACCTACTATTAACAAGATGCTATATCTCAAAACCCTCTTCAATATCATATTTTAGCATCCTAATTTGATGTTATTTAGCTGCTATGGATCAACTTACCAAAAAAATCACTGTTGTGTGCCAGCGTCGGCAGCCTTTGGGGTTTTACCCGACGGCCATGCGGAAATCATCTTTCATTTTGGCGGCGATCTGCTGCTGGAAGTACAGTCCGGACCACTACCTTCACCTTTCTTAGTTCAATTAAACTCCCGCGCTTAGGATTAATCCAGATTGTCATTTACCGGGTAACCCTCTTCATCCAGGTCATCCCGGTCGTCTTCCGCAGTCCTTCCCAGAAATTCATCTTCAGGGTTAAGTTTCACACTTTTTCCGTTGTCTACATGCATTCCAAGGTCATCTAACTCGCGGCTCCCGCCTGCTCACTTTTATTAGCATACACATCTCCGACATACGGATTCGCCTCTCATAATCTGAATTGGAATCGGCACCATTGTCTGAAGGGGTTTCATAAGGAAGCGGGTGGTCATAGGCTGTATCCTTATCTGTTACATCGACTTCAAAAGTATTTCTTTGTTCATCGAAAGATAGACTATCAAAATCTTTGGCTTCCTCCACGACTTGGTTTTTGAGTTTATCTTTCTCTTTATTGTGATCTCCACTTGTTTCGATATTTATACATTTGTCAGTAAAACACTGCTCCCTGAGATTTGTTTCAACTCACATAAATCAACTCTTACATTCCGCCGAATTTATCACATAGGTTGCCCCCAGGCGATCATGGCTTCCAGGCATCCTCAAACTGCCCAGCAGAGGCAAGTAGCATCAAAATACGTTTATGTTGATTCCACAAATCTTTTTTCAGCAAAAACAGCTAGAACACAGCATCGTTTCAGGCCAGTTTGCCTAAAAAGTTATCAAATAAGCAAAACTATATTGATGAGCTGGTTGTTCAAATCATATCAAATCTTACTGACATGAAATCGACTACAACAAAAAAAGCGAACACCTTCACACCAGGTCATGCTGTTCGCCTCGTTAATACTCCCGCTTATTACTTCCACCCTGATGAGGACTTTAAGGAAGATTACGATTGGGAAAAAAACAAAATGGTTTCAAAAATCAATAGTCACAATACTGATAAAATCGTATCGCGTTAACAGTACGCCCCCGACTAGATATTCTGCAAATCATATCAGAATCATTACCGGAAAGGAATTGATTCTCTGATAACCATGATCTCTAGGCGCTCACAACCAACCTTTGCGCTTAAACCAAAGATAGATCGAAATGGTTACCACCACCATCAATCCCATCACTCCGGGATAACCTATTTTCCAGTGGAGTTCCGGCATGACATCGAAATTCATTCCATATATCCCGACGATAAAAGTCAGTGGCATAAAAAACACAGATAAGATGGTCAGCACCCGCATGATTTCATTGGTCTTTTGAGAAGAGGCCGAAAAATAAATTGCCAGCAACTGGTGAATGTTCTCAGCAAGCGAATCAAACATACTCTGGAATTTAACATACTGATCGCGGATATCCCGTGTATTCACGTCACCCTCTGTGGAATCAATGGCATCAATGATTTCAAATGAAAGAATAAGCATTCGCTTCAGTAAGTCGACTTTCCGCTTCAGATAATACAGTCCTTTCAAAAGCGGCACTTTTTTGGGCCTGAGAAACACAATCTCCTCAAAATAATCCACCGATTTAGCCAGTTTGGCCAAGGGTACATCATAGGTATTCAAACAGGCACTGATCAGTGAATTCAGTAGCTCTCTGCTATTCCCGCTTTTGCCAGCTCTCGTCAGATCCATCAATGGCTTAATAAATTCATGTTCCCGCCGGTGAACAGTCAGCAGAAACTTTTCCCCATAAAAGATCGCAATTTTATGAGTGAGCAACTGAACTGTATCTGCTTCAGCTACATTATTATCCGTATGTATCCTGAAAATGATAAAAGAATAGTTTTCCATTCTTTCATATTTAGGCAGGTGGTCAGGCTGAAGACAATCCTTAACTAAAGCAGGATGCAATTTATACTTTTTGGCAAGCCCGTTTAGCTCTTCTAAAGAAGGATCTACCAGATCTGTCCATTCAAAACCATGATCTGCAAACGACGCGACGTGATTTACCATATTTTTTTTAAGATCAGGATATCAATATTCATCTTCCCCATGCAATCGCCTTAGCCTTTCTTCAAGTGCTGATCTCCAGGCCTGGATCGCTGCATCCCGTGTATCTCCGCTCCCGAATCCGGACCGGAAAGGCAGCAAAAAATATCACCTTCCTGATATACCTTCGGCTTTAACTTTTGTACAGCCTCGTCATACTGGCTATAGTCCACCTCTATTCTACCCTGCGGATCTATCGAATCATTTTCCATAACTTAATTCACTTACTTAATCAACCAAATAGGCAAATCAGGAGACAAACACATACACCCAGTAACATCAACGCGCTATTTTCCTGCCGATTTCCTGCACCATCTCCTCATCCAGCAGGATGTCCTGATGGCCAGAAGTTTCATCATATTCATAAACAGGAAATCCTCCCGGCTGCAACTCATCAGCGGTTAAAGCCTTCCATTTTTCACCGTCAGAACCTAAAAAAATCTCACCGATCAGTGCACCATGGTATACAATTTTGTAAGTACCTGCTTCCTCTGGATGGATATTGAGTTCAATTTCTTCTTTATCAGTATTGATAATAATATTAAAGGGATCCATAATTAATCAGTTTTAAACAGGTTTATTGTTTAAATAATCTTCCAGCTGCTCGCCAAGCTGCGTCAATAATGCTTTGACGACCACACCCTCACCACACCAGACCTTCCCGGTTTTTCCAGATTCCTGCCACATGGTACCCAAAGGAATATGCTGATCAAAAATGGCGTATTTGGGCTCCTCACGGTCCGGAACAACCAATAAGGATTTAACCTCGCCCTCAATGGTTACCTGAATTTCGAAAGGCTCCCATTCTTCTGCTATATTTCCCATAGTTTAGTTCCCCTTATCCTCAAAATCTTCAGAAGAACTTCCGGTATGACTCTCATCGTCACCAGGATTTTCCTGCGGTTTCTCTGAAGAACCCGTAAACGCATCATCACTCAGGGAGTCATATCCTTGCGTTCCTGTATTATCTAAACCATCTCTGGGGCTTACTGGGGTTGAAGGTGTAATTTGCTTCTTAGCCATATGAATCTTTTTTAGGTTTAACTATCCATTGGGTGATGATTAGAACCGGGATTGGTACCATCCAGCTCTCCAAGTCCGGGAGCTCCACGCTCGGTGCCCTGTTCACCTGCAGGTTCAATGCCTTTCGATTGATCATCAGCATCATTTATATCTTTCTGTGTTTCCTCGAACACAAATCCGGGATCTACTGAGCGGTTTTCAAACTCAACGTCTTTATTTATAATCGCAGATTGATCCTCATCTTCCGGCAATTCTTCCTCTATATTATTCATGATATATTATATTAAGTGTTGACTAGAGCCAAGCATCATCCGCCTTTTATTAAGTGTCTCCCAACTTGAGAAATACGCTTGATTGAGACGTGATAAGCCAGCTTAAGTTCAACACCTTGTTAAACAGAATGTTTCATAAAATTTATTTTAATATTTTATGAACAAAAACTCAAACCCGGCTGTTATAGTCAACGTAATGAAACAAACCAGTGTTTCCGGAATACCTAATTTTGTTAAATACACCATGCCAGAAGGAACAGTATTTTTTTAATGAGTTAAAAGGATTTGGTTTCATTGTACCCAACAACGGAGATCCGGAATTATTTGTACATGCCAGCGCGTCAAGTGCTCCATCGCTGTAAAAGACTTGGTGACAGAAGCAATCCTATAGTTCGTACACTGGATTTAACATTTTTTTCCGGGCAAACAATACACATGCAAACAGGAGCAGCGAAAGCATAAAAGGAATTTCTTTTATGTTAATAACGTTAGTTAAATCTAATTCAGCAAATTTTTCCGAACAAAAAAAAGGGAAAAAACCTGCTTATAAACTGCATTTAAGCCAAATCAATAGGCATAAGATTTCGCCAAACGTTGCATAAAGTGGGGACTATTCTATGTGTGGCCACTTCTTTCGCGGAACGCGGATGTTCATCCACTATCTGTGAAATATACATGTTATTGCTAAATTAAAAATTTCATCGTCAACTCCTCTTCTGCATGGTAACAAAATTTTGGTTTTCTTTGGATGGCAGAAACTGGCCTGATGCCGCATCCATTATCCAGGTCCCGACGTTCGCCGAATCCAGGTTAACAATTGCCACATCCGGTTCTAAAAAAGAATCAGCAAGGCTTGGGAGACGATTATCAGCGGGATTTATTTCGCTGGCGTTATCATTCATAGGGTTTTGAAAAGGCTGTATTTTTTCACAATTACAACTTTTATTTGGCAGTTTCAGTTGTTATGTCTAGACAGCCCACCGGTTGGCTATTAGGAACGGTATACCACCGGATAGCAGTAAGCAACAACCCACCAAAAAGTTAACTATATCAAATCCTGGTTGCCTCTTTCCCAAATCTTCTGAGCGTAACATAATGTGAGCGTAGGGCGGCGAAGAAAGTCCTGTTTTCGATGTAAGGTAAATTGAATTCCAAAGCCGTGCGCTTCACAATGAGCGATATCTCTCCGTAACGTATGTGACAAACTTTAGGAAACAGGTGATGCTCAATCTGCCTGTTCAACCCTCCTAAAAAGAAGGCCGCCAATTTATTATGTGTAGCGAAATTCGCCGTAGTACGCATTTGGTGTTCCGCCCAGGCCTCCTGGATCTGTCCCATATGGGTGGGAACTGGAAAATTAGTCCCTTCCACTACGTGCGCAAGCTGAAATATCAGACCCATCGTTAACCCTTCAGCAATGTGCAGCACAAGGAATCCGATAAGAAACTGCCACCAGGTAATATCCAATACCAGCAGCGGAAGCACGATAAACATAAAATAGTACAGCGCCTTATAAAAGAATAGATTGTAATACTCCAGCTTAGGGTGCTTGCTTTGTTATGCGCCTATCTTTTTCTGGAAGAACTTCACATAATCTTTTCTAAACACCCAGGAAAGGGAAGCAAGGCTGTATAATGGAAAGGCGTACCAATGCTGAAAACGCTGGATCGAATTGACCTCATCCTCCTCAGCAATCCTGATCAGGCCCGGAGCGACTTCGACATCCTCGTCATGTCCAGGAATATTGGTGTAGGTATGGTGAACCCATTGTGCGTGATGCTCAAAACATAGGGGTTTGCCCCAATCAGATTACAAATAAAGCCAAAAAGCTTGTTCACTTTTTTATTGCCCGAAAGCACACCATGACAAACATTGAAACCGACAAAGGCGCTGAACATCCCCAAACCTGCGGCCAGCGGCAACAGCTGCCAGGCGGGCATTGATCCCGAAATGATGATCATATACAATCCGGTAAAACCGGACAAGAAAAAAACCGTTTTACCCCACATATAGGCATTGGCATGCTGACTTAATTGGTGCTGAAAAAAAACTGGTCTACTCTGGCCCTGATGGTCGCATAAAACTGCGAACCGGAAGCCGATGAAAATTCTAATTTTTGTGACATGTGATCTGATTTGATCTACTTAACGCGAACAAACAGATGTGCCAGGACCGGGTGTTGGAATTAGAAGAAAGATTAACCTCCGGCACCATACCGGATTCGTTTATTTTATAACGCATTAATTTATATTATTGCATTCAAAAAATTATTTTCTTTACTGCATATCAATCAGTCATGAAACTCAGGAAATCAAGACTACATCAATACCGATGGCCCGCTAAGCAAAACAGGTACAGAAGAAATCGGACCTTCAAAATAAAGAAGATGAGAAGAAACGGATGACATTTCAGGTGACCTTTCCGGCAACGCTTTAGAAAACACAGACTCAGAAGACCAATAGCTCAACTTGAATGAAATAAATTATCTTTTTTGGTGACAGCCTGACCGCAGGATATGGCTGCGGCCAGGCTCCACCAAGTCCTTCCCAGCCCTTTTTACAACAAAGATCTACCAGGCAGGCTTTGGTTATCAGATCATCAACGCTGGAATCAGCGACTTACCTTCTGATACTTATAAGCTATTTTCACTAGTGAGCTTTTGGATGTCAGCTATATCCATTGATACTTCCGGCATAAAAGCATTTCCCTCCATGTATTTCTGCAGGCTATATAATAATTGTCTTGCCTCCGGACGCTGATCACGATCAGATAGCAGGTCAATAGCGCTAACTATCAGGCTTCCTTTGCCCACTTTACATTCAAATATCAGACCCAGTGGTCGGGCGGTAACCCAATCATCAATGACCCTCAACAAAGGGTTGATTTTTTTACTGAGAGCATCCATTCTTACCACGCTTGAATGGGTGACCGCGTCCCACCATTGCCAGTTACTATGGTACTCTGTTGGGAATGCAGCAAAGGCAGGATGTTCAGGGTTGCACAAGATACCTAGTGTGGTTGGGGGCTGGCTTTTCGTCCAAGCTGTATTCCAAAAGATGCTTGAAAAACCGACCTTGATATCACCGCCCATCTCTGGCTTAACAGATCCCTTTTTTAAAGTCAATAGTACTTTGCCACCGTTGTTTAGTTCCTCGACAGCTTCATCATCCAATACCTGCGTTACCCGCACTTCCTTTGAAATATCAGGCAGAACGGTGGGATAGACAAAAATATCCCATGAATTTTCTGCCGATCCTGTCTTTACCTTTAAAAGTAGCTGTTCTGCAGATTGAATGGTGCTGAATTTTTGGCGGATCGTGCCAATATGCTGACCGTTGCCCAATGCAATATCTACCGGATTAAATTCACCATGGTAGAGGGGGGTGCCATCAGTTTTAGTAATGGTCCAACTTACTTTTGCACCGGCAAGTGCTTTACCTCCGAAGTTTGCTACTTCAACCGGTGCCACCAGCTGCTCGCTGGTGGTATAAATCATGCTGGGAAGCCTGACTAATGGTACAACAGCATTACAAAAACGTCTGTACTCAACTGCGGTCACATAATTTTTTTCTTCCCAGAAAGGATCAAGTACACCTACAAGGGCAGTTCCCTGTCCTGGGAAATCATTTAATCCAAGCAGTTGGAACCCGCCAAAACCAGGAGTCCTCAGAGCCGCTTCAATATCAGCTTTGTAACAGAGGACCTGTAATTTTCCAGAAGCCATCAAGAAACTGTCAGCTAACATATACATTCCGTTTTCTTTCAATCTGTCCTGAAAGATCTCGAAGTTCTTCGGTTTCAGGATGCCAGTGTATTTCTTCATTTCTTTAAAATCCGGATAGACACACCACTGACCGATTTCATGGCTCACCGACGGCTGTTTCCACTTGGATATGATCTCACTCCAGTCGTACGTTGTCGAAGGTTTCCGGCCATTCAGTATACTGTTCAATCCCTCGCCCCACCGCTGTATCCTGGGGTCTGGAGTGTTATTGTAATCGCTTTGATCGACTACAGGCCAGCCTGCACCAGTGGTGTATAGCCTCCTTGTGTCTTTGACTTTCCAGAAGTTGACAAACTTTGTAAGGTAAGTCACATGATTTTTACCGCTAGGCTCGTTGCCGTAAGTCATCATCACAAATGAAGGATGGTTCCCGTAAGTTTTTACCATTCTTTCACTTTCCTTGTAGATATATTCATCTAATGGCCTTCCATCACCTATTACTGCATCTGTGCTGGCCCAAGAGGAACATTCTATCTGCAGATATATTCCCAGTTGATCAGCTGCCGCAAAAGCTGCTTCCGGCGGGCACCAAGAATGAAACCTGACGTGATTTAAACCATAATGTTTAATGGCACTAAAACTTTTGAGCCATGAGGCCAAATCCGTAGGCGGATAACCAGTTCTTGGAAACGAAGCGCAGTCGAGGGTGCCTCGTAAAAATGTAAGCTGGTCATTCATGATAAACTGTGTGCCCCTGGCTTTAAACTCACGCATACCAAATAGGAGCTCCTGTTGATCCGGCAGATTGTTAAGGGTGGTTTTTAGATTGACGGCAAAACGATAGAGATCGGGATGAAATTCATTCCAAAGTAAAGGACGACTACCCATTGCGTATACTAGACTGAGATCAACGCTTTTTCCATTCAGCACCACGTCCTTAACTAAGGTCTTTAACCGTCGAGCGTTTGCCCTAGAAGAAATTGCCGATAAGTTCAGCTGTGCCATGCCTTTAGCTCCTGTCGGGTTGTTAACTTTGAGTTTCACTCTTACCAGTCCGGCGTGAATATCTGGGTATAATTGCAGGTCTGAAACATATATTTTCGGCCTGACCCTGAGCTGTAATGTTCCAACCATACCATTCCAGTTCGTTTGGGTATGATCAGTGATACTATGTGAGTTCATTCCCACGTTAAAGTCCTTTACCCGGTTATCTATCCTCACGGTGATCACGTGTTTACCAGGTGTTAGCAGGTCTTTCAACTGGAATACATGGGCTGTACCCAGACTATTCTCCATTCCTATTCTGACGTCATCTACCCAAACTATTGTTTCCCAGTGGCTTCTCTCAATAAAAAGCTCTGACCATTCGCCCTTCCAGGATGCAGGTATAGTAACGCTTTTCTGATACCAGGCTGCCCCCTTATAGTATTTCTCCGGCTGCAGCCAGAAAGGAATCTTTATGTTTCCCTGCCTCCTGTAATTTGCGTACTGAGGCTGCGAAAACCAGGATGAATCTACGATTTCGCCAGTCCAAGGTGTATGTACAGTGATGTCGTTGCCTTTACCATTGGTCGTCATTGATCCCGGAAGCTTTACTTTTTCCTTGAGTTTGGTACTGTACCATTTCTCAGCAATGCCCCGATCTAGGGAGTCAGTCTGAAACTGCCAGGTGCCTGCCAGATCTATTGCGGCACTCTTCTCAGCTTTTATCTGAGCAAAAGCATCGCATGCTGTAATGATGACCACTGACAGCGCTGCCAGAATATAATTTAAACGTTTTCTAATCTTGTCCATTTGTATTTGAAAGTGGGCTACGCGTATGCTATCAAGCCGGATTCTGGGTAATTAACTGATTACTCTTGATTTCATTCTGGGGTATACTATAATAAATTAGGGTAGTAATTTTCTTGTTCATAGGTTTGTTTTAAAATTTGGTTAGGACACGGGAATTACAGCCCAAAATTTTTATGAAGCTTATCCTGTTTGGGTATATGTTTTAAAATCTGTTCAGGATGAGTTCAGAGTCATATCATTGATATTTGGCGCTCTAAATTAGGGCACAAGATGTACAATATAAATGGACAAACAAACGGTTTTGATGGACAATATCACCATAATATAGCATTATAAACTAAACTAGATTTAAATTATGAGCCTCGAACAGAAATCAAAAAAGTTAAAACAGCTATTGTCCGGATATGACACCGAATGGTTTTTAGGAAACCTAACAGATTTAATGTGTGCAATTGGCGGGAATGGTGCTGACTGTATATTTCCTTCTATTTGAACTGTTGCCTTTTTTGCAACAGTTGCTTCTTGATCCAATTCTTCTTCCTTGTATATGTTACTAAGGTGCCTTGAAATTGTTGATTTATTTTTACCAAACAGTTCAGCCATCTGACTTAATGCTAGCCAGACAGTATTCTACTCAACTTTTACATCAATTGCAGTTTCACCGCTTGGTGTTTGATAAATAACAATTTGTTCAGGACCAACAGCACATTTTCCAGGCCAATAATATTGTAATTGTATTTCCAACAAACAGAAACAAGAAAGCAAAAATCTTCAATTTTGTACAAAAGTTGAATCGAAAAACTGGCGTTGAACTTTGCAGTTTCGCCCCACTATTGCAAAATCCTTGCTATGAGCAGCAATTGTCTTCAGCTAATTCCAATAAATACGTCTATGATTGGATTTCTAAATATATACAAAACTGAAATTACCGCCGCCGTTATTAGATATGATTTCGAATGCCTGATGTCACGCTTATTAAGATTATATATCATTGCTATTGCACAAGCCAATAAAATAATGATTAATGCACCCCAGTTTTCAATGAAAATATGTATGGGCATTTCATAGGTTCTATCAGATGATGCGCCTTCCCCAAATGTCGCCCAATATATTAGCGGAATACCAAGCATATATAGAAAAACACAAATAAATAGTATAAGAATGAAGACAATTGATAGGTGTCCCAAAGCAGTTTTTACGTTTAGGATTTCCTTCATATTGTGTTTTGGGTTAAACATTTTGTAGTTGCTTATAGCAGATTAATGTGGACTTTATTTTGTTTAATAAATCATTTGCTTGAGCTATTGTCAACCAATCTACTATTCTGTCTTGCCTGTTTACGTTTGTCATCACGACGATTGATTGGTTGGAGTTTGAGAATAAGTAATTTGGTCTAATAAGAAAACGTGTCCTCTCATACTTAAGTCAAGGATATAAACTTCTTGTATTTCTGATTTCAGATAAGTTTTAGTCTTGCTAAATAATTTGTTTTTCTGTCTTACGCACATTTTGTTCGGTGAGATTTCTAAAACAGTTTTTCCAAATGTATTCCATAGCCATACATAAAGTAAAAATGTAAAAAATGCAAAAGGTATAACAGCGGAAATCAAATAGGTAAATATTTATGTTAGTGGATCCTACGGCTTTAATCATCAGCAAGCCTTAATGAACACTTAATTCATTGATTTTACATTACTCGCCTCATTTTAAAAACCGCCAAAATTGTGGAAGAACCATTTTCAACGGAACATACACCCAGACGTCACCCCGGTTTTTAATCCAGCTTTTATCTACTCATCACATTTTATTGGGGTTTCGTCACATTTTTTCATAGCGCCTCCTGGATGATGCTACTTTCACTCCAGCAAGGGGACGGTGGAGCAAAAAAAATTAGAAATACCATAATCGTTTATAATCCTTATGAATTATTAATGAAAAAGGTGCAACATGGAAGGAGCTATCAGCGTCCTATCGCTTGAGCTCGGCCCTGAACAAACACGAACGCTAAATACATAACATATGAAAAAAATAACCTTTCCCCTCTTTGCTGTTATATTGCTTGCTGTTTTTACCACTGAAGCATTCAGCGGGACATCCGGAGCCAAATTCAGGAAAAACACGATCGTTTTAAATGAGGTGAATTTCTCGGTTGATCCGAGAATCGAACTGTTTCATACGATGGAGGTATTGGCTGGCGTTCCGGTAACCAATTTTATAGACCTGGATTATAAGCAAAAAATGGCAGCGGCATTTACGCTGTACAAAGACCATCAGCTCTTTGCCTATCTTTCAAAAAATCCATTGTACGGAAAACTCTTTACCACAATTGACGGGCCGATCTGGTTTATGCTGCACATGACACAGGAGCTGGATTGGCGCAAGGATATTGAAGTATCAGAAAAGAAAAATCCTGCACTGGATTCATTGCGTATCCTGATGAAGGATTTTTGCCGGAAATCAAATTACGCCGCTTTTTTTAACAGCAATTCGGATCTCTATCAGATATCGCTAGCTACCCTGGCGTATAACCTGCCTGATTTTGATGAAAAGAACAGACTGATGGACTATTGCGGGGCGAAGGATAAAAAGCAGGTTCAGTTTAACGTGATCCTGAACTTTTTAGGCTGGGGGAATTTTGGACCAAGAATATTCAAAAGGGACGGCGCGGAACTGTATGCGGTGATCTCCCCGGAAAAAACAGCGATCAGGGTGCCGACTTTTGACGTCCGAGGGCTCTATAAGTTGCTTTGGCATGAGTTCGCGCATTCCTTCGCTAATCCTGCTGTGGAGAAAATCCAGGATCAGTTTGAGCCCATGGGGCATTTACTAGAACCAATCCGCGAGTCCATGAAGGCGCAGGCTTATCACTCCTGGCCGGTAGTTTTCAAAGAACACCTCACAGAGGCAATTGCCTGCCGGATGGCGGCCCTGAAATTCGGAGAAGAGGCTGCAGATTTGAACTATTTCAGGTTCCAGAAAGGAATGCGCTGGATCTACTTAAATCCGTTGATTGCGGCTTTAAAGCACTATGAGTCCAACCGGTCGAAATATCCAACGCTCGACAATTTTATGCCGGAGATCGTGAAGGCTATGAAGTCTATTCAGCAGAGCGACATTGACCGGTGGATGGCGGAAACGGAGCAGATCAGAAAGCCTGACCTTGCTGCTATTCCGCAGATCGGGGACATCTATGATAAGAAAAACATCCTGTTTATTTATTCAACAGCCGAAACCGACCAGGTTGCAGACCGGAAGCTGAAAGACTTCATGAACGGTTTTAAAAACAGGATTGGCTCGCTCAAAGAAGCAAAAATGGTAGCCGATACCGCTGCGCTGAAAATGGATTTAACGGGCTACAACCTATCTGTCTGGGGAAGCGTCAAGGGGAATAAGTTTCTGGAAAAGTACATGCCACAAATCCCGCTGCATGTCGGAGATGAAAAGGTAATCGCTGAAAATATTTATGCAGGAAAAGGCTACGGAATCTTGATCGGCTGGGTAAATCCGGTCAACCCGCAAAACATGATGGCGGTGTACACTGGTCAGAGCCCGGCGGATGTGGTAGACTTTAACCAGATCATAAATGGAAGTGGCAACTACCATATTTTCCAGAACTTTACTACACTCCGGCAGGGGAATTTCAGTAGGCAGGCACAGGTTTGGGTAGCAAAGTAGATGGGTTTCATCAGCTAAAGTCGTGATATATGCGTATTTCGGGGAAAGTGGTTCTTCGCCTATTTTCGTAATTCTTGAAATAAACTGGCATTTTATCGTTAGTAGGTCTTGAAGGCCAACAAAGCAATCTTCAATAAAACCAATCAATTTAAGGGTGTTTCAGTAGATAACGAAACAGACAGCTTCATCATCTATGTTTTTAAGCAAGAATATTCGTCTGCGCAAGGCCCACAGTAAAAGGCAGGCAAAAAAAGCAAGGTGACAGTGGCTTTCCTGATAGTTAGGTTCATCGTTTTATTGCATTTAGTTTCCTGTTAATATTGGCAATGCTGTCCAGCAACGCAATATTCTGCCGCTTCATACTGTCAATCTGTAATTGTATCGCCGCATCTCTTAAACGTGACCTGCCATCGGGTGAAGATTGTTGTCCGCAGGAAAATAGGCAGAACAACAACATAATGCACATAAATTTCATCATCATTTGATTGTTTACATTATAGGTTGCGAAAATTCGAAAATACTTACATCATCACCGAAATAATTCCTCTAAGTAAGCAGGATCAACAAGCGCTGCTAATGCATGAAAATGTGGTATCAGTTTTGTTGGCTTCCTAGCTAAACACGCATTCAAACCCATAGCTCAGCCGGAAAGCACCATTGTACCTGATGTCGGGTTGGCATCCATTAGTCCCTCCACAACTTAACACAAATTCAGCCTTTTTGAAATATATGCCTTTTTTAATGAAGCGGCTGTTTTTATTTATCAAGCCCAAGTTGTTTCCGCATATCAAGGTTTAAACTGTATTGCTCTTCAACCGAAACTGCTTTTCGTGTATTTTTATTTATGTCTTTACCCTCCTTTGTCCAAAGAAATGGATAAAAACTAAAAACTTTGTCGCCGTCTAACTTTGAAACTTCGTCTCTCCATTTTGTCCACCGGTTGCCTTTATAAAATTTGTCTAAGTCGTTGTTAAAACAAAATTGTAGAAATTCTGTATATGTAATGTCAAGCGATTCATACTCTAAATTGTCAGGCGAAAAATAATAGATTTTTCCAAAGTCCTTGCCAAGCCCACCGCCGTTCAAAAGGTAAAGTCCGCCAACAGCGTCGTCAGCGATAAGCAAAAATGATGGTATTTCTCCAAATTCTTTAAATGATTTTCCTTTGTTCCAATCTGGAAGTGTCCGACCAAGTTTTGCATTGCCCGAACCAAGAATTCTAATCCAACCATCATCAATTAAAAGCCCACCTGTCATATAAACAACTGCACCCATTGGCGAACGTGTTGTCACTTGGATTTTATACAAAGCGTCTTTTGCTTTTACTGTATCAACCGCCAAAATTTCAACTTTGTTTTTGGCAGATTTAATCCAATCTTTTACAAGTGTCCAACCTGAGTCGGTCTTATTTATTAGTTCGTCAACTGGTCGCATTTTGTTTTGTGCTGTCGTTGTCAAAGTTATTAGGGTCAGTATTGTTGCAATAAAATGTCGTGTCATAATAGGGGTCTGTAAAATAGCCGCTTACTCTTAAATATACGCAAGTCTTCTAGATGGTAAAATAATTAAAATATACGCTAAGCATTATTAATTTGCAATTTCTTATACGTTTTTTGGCTACTCTTTTCACAAAGTGTAAAGCTCAAATGCAGGACATATTTAACTAAACAGAACACAGACAGGCAATACAATTAGGACTATTAAAGGAGAGGTAAACAGATAATAATCATATATTTGCAATAAGCAATAGAACTAACACAACGACAAGCAATAGAAATAACGCAACAACAAACAATAGAAACAACACAACAATAAACAATAGAAATAACACAACTATAAAATATGAATAGATATTATTGAATCTATTAAGAAACGACGTAACAAAAAAGAACTCTAAGGAGGAAGTGTTAATTCAGCAGGAGTTAACAGACTGATAAGAAACACCAGCAGAACAAAATCAAAAGGCTATGGCAACACCAAAGGAAAAATTTGCAGAAGCATTAGTAACGCTAAAAGAACTTCAGGAAAAAGGATCTGCAGGAATCCATACAGATGAAATCCCAAGCCGTTCCCAACGGGAGATCCTTTTGAAGAATGGCTTTATAAAAGAAGTCTCTAAAGGCTGGTATATCTCATCTAACCCTTCTGAAGTCCCAGGAGATACAACATCCTGGTACAGCTGTTATTGGGATTTCTGCACCAAATTTATTCGGCACAAGTATGAAGGAAACTGGTGCCTTTCGGCAGACCAATCGCTCGTGCTACATGCGGGTAATTGGACAGTACCCACACAACTTCATCTGCGCTCACCAAAAGCAAATAACAGCCCCATTTCCTTCCCCCATAACACCTCTCTGTTCAATTATAGGGCTGAAATTCCTGCGAAGGAATTGATGACTACCATCAATAACCTCCAGGTGTACAACCTGCAAGCAGCACTGATATATAGCACCGAAGGGATCTATCGATCAAAACCACTGGATTGCCGCATCACCTTAGCCAGTATTAGCGATGCTTCAGAACTATTACCTATTTTGCTTGACAATGGTCACTCTACCATTAGCGGTAGGTTGAGCGGTGCGTTCCGGAACATTGGAAGGGATAGGATTGCTGACCAAATCATTGATACGATGAGACAAGCGGGATATGACATCAGAGAATATGACCCCTTTCAGGAAAAATTACAAATAGCGATCAGCCCACGTGAGCGATCCCCTTTTGTCAATCGCATACGGTTGATGTGGCAGCAAATGAGTGAAATCATTATAAAAGATTTCCCGAAAGCTCCTGGTGTACCGGCAGATCAGGAAGCTTATATTAAAATAGTAGATGAAGTGTATCTAACAGATGCTTACCACTCTCTTTCCATTGAACGTTACAAAGTTACCCCTGAGCTCATTGCTAAAGTGAGCAGCGGTGAATGGGACAAAGATAGCTCCCAACAAGACCGTAAACAGAAAGATGCTATGGCTGCAAGAGGTTATTTCCAAGCCTTTCAGGAAGTAAAAAAAACATTGGAAAAAATCCTACAGGGAGAGAACGCTGGATTGCAAGCAGATAAAGACCATCAGAAATGGTACCGGGAACTTTTTGATCCGAGTGTACAAGCTGGAATACTAAAAGCTTCAGATCTGGCTGGCTACCGGAGTCACCAAGTCTATATCAGTTCATCAAAGCACGTACCACTGAGTGTTGAAGCTATGCGTGATGCCATGCCTGAATTATTTGAACTCTTGCAAAAGGAACAGCATCCTGCAGTAAGGGCAGTCCTGGGCCACTATATTTTTGTCTTCATCCATCCTTACATGGATGGCAATGGTAGAATAGGCAGATTTTTAATGAATACAATGCTCGCCTCAGGGGGATATCCATGGACAGTGATACCAGTGGAGAAAAGGGATGAGTACATGAAATCACTGGAAACTGCCAGCGTCACTGGTGACATCAGTGTCTTCTCAAAATTTATTGCCTATCTGGTTGCTGAAAATATGAAAGGGAAACCAGTCGCTCACTTGCCAAGTTAACCGACAGCGTCATAAACCTCAACAGCAGATAAAGACATGGATCAGAAAGATGTACTTTACATATATACGGACCGTCAATCTTGAAATTACTTGTCGTTTATAAAGTTATAGACGGATAAGACCTACTGAAATGATCAGGTCCAAATTATAATGTTCCAGATCTCTGGATACTTTTCTTTCGCCTTCCTGCCGAACTATTCGCAAATACCGACCAGTTGAATCTTTATCTAATCCCTTAGACTCAAAATGTTTTTGATATGCTCGCTGATGTTAGCTTTGCTAGATTTAAATAAGTCGACAATCTGGTTTTGGTAAGTCAATTTGTTTCATACTCAATTTTAATGTCAATTCCAGTTTCACCGTCAGGTGTTTGATAAATATTTACTGGCTTTGAGTAAGGTTTACAGATTTATATGCTCTGGTCATATCATAACTATTAAGAATAGGATAAGGGGCAAATAATACCCCTTATCCTATTCTTAATTCGAATGGTCAAAAGTAAATAATTTGTTTCTAAACATCATTCAACAACTTTCACAGATTATGTTGTGCAGTTACAAGCTCTTTTATATCCTCACTCGTAGCAATAGCACAGGCAGGAAAGGTGGCTCGTATCATCTTAACTAATGCCTGTTCATTTACACCCTCATTTACACCTTCATTTACACCTTCACCTTCCCTCCTGCTTTGTCTTCAGCATTAACCTTACCATTTACACCTTCATATAATACTTCTACTTCAATTCTTGCCGGCAGTTTAGTCAGAAAACAGGTGCAATCCCGACCTGTATCATAGGTTGGCTCTGGCGATCCGTTGCTTACCATCGCATGATAAATTGTAGGGAAACCAGTACCCCCGGCCTTCGGATAGCCGAAGTTCCTTAAGAAAGCTAAATAAGCATCAAACATTCCTTTAGGCTCCCTGATATAATTGATATTATTTACAACAATTTCCTCTGTTAATACAGAATCTGTCATGGTTTGATTTTTAATAGTTAGCATATTCAACTAGGCGTACAACCTGATAATCTTCGGTTCGGGTTTGTCTTCTGGCTCACTGCTGGGCTCTGGCGAGGTGACCAAATCCGCTGGCTTGTCATTTTCCTGATCCCCCACATTAGCTTCCACATTAATCAGTCCCTTGTCACGCAATTTTTCATCCAGGCCGGCCATATCCGCTGCGACTTTAATGTCTAAGATTTTAGCATAATGTTGGGTGGTCTTGATATTTGTATATTTCGCAGATAGTGGTTCTTCCCCAATTTTGGTGGTTCTTCAAAATGAAGTGAGTAATGTAAAATCAATGAATTAAGTGTTCATTAAAGCTTGCTGGTGATTAAAGCCGTAGGGTTCTCTAACATATGAGAATCATGATCAATGTTAGTTCCCGCAAAAAATAATACAAAGGAACCACCGAGGTAATAATCTTGTATCAACTTGAAAAACAGTTATTTACAAAAAGGAATTGCTTGTCTGTTATATTTTTCACCACCAAAATTGGGGAAGAACCATTTTGGACCGTAATATGAGGCCACGTTCCGCGAAAGAGGTGGCCACATATGGAATAATCCCCACTTTATCTTCCATAATTAATGTGATTAAATGTATTTAATTAAAAATTAGTCAATTCTTGCACTCTTAAGGCGCAGTGAGTTCAGAATAACGGATACTGAACTGAAGCTCATGGCAAGCGCAGCTATCATCGGTGACAGTAAAATTCCAAAAAACGGATATAAAAGTCCCGCAGCCACGGGTATTCCCAATACATTATATCCAAGGGCAAAGAATAAGTTACCTTTAATATTGCCCATTACCTTGTGGCTTAACAAACGGGCTTTTGCAATACCATTCAAATCGCCCTTTACAAGGGTAATTGCTGCACTTTCAATAGCAACATCTGTCCCAGTACCCATCGCAATGCCAATATCAGCCTGTGATAATGCCGGGGCATCATTAATACCATCGCCTGCCATCGCCACTTTTTTTCCTTCGGCTTGCAATTTTTTCACTTCGTTCAATTTATCCTCCGGTAACATCCCGGCTTTGAAACCATCTAAATTTAAGGTTTGACTAACTGCCCTTGCTGTATCTTCATTGTCCCCTGTAAACATGATTACCTTTAAACCTTCTTCCTGAAGTTTTTTGATAGCGGCAGCACTTGAGGGCTTGATTTTATCAGAAATAACCACAAAGCCAACAGCTTTATGCCCAACAGCTAAATAAGAAACTGTCTTACCTTGTTTTTGTGCGGTCATAACCTGCTCTTCTAATTCAGGATCAATTTCAGCTTTAACGTGTTCCATTAATTTCTGGTTGCCTAAAGCAAGTTTTTCCTGTTTCAATGTACCCATTACACCTTTACCAGTTACAGCTTCAAAGTTTGTGATAGGCTGAATACTGATCTTTTTCTCTTCCCCGTAACGAAGCGTTGCCTGTGCTAAAGGATGCTCACTGCTGCTGTTCAATGCTACGATTCTTTCAAGGACTTTCTTTTCATCAAAATCTGGGTTTACACTAATGACCTTTTCAACCGATGGTTTCCCTTCGGTTACTGTTCCAGTTTTATCAATAATCACGACATCAATTGCATTCATTTTTTCCAACGATTCTGCATTCTTAATCAACACCCCAGACTGTGCGCCTTTTCCTACGCCCACCATTACAGACATCGGCGTCGCCAAACCAAGCGCACACGGACAGGCTATAATCAATACAGCGATAGCATTTACAAAAGCGTAAACATATGCAGGATCAGGCCCATACATTGCCCATGCTACGAAGGTAGCTATGGCAATCAACACCACTACAGGGACGAAATAACCTGAAATCTTATCGGCCATTTTTTGGATAGGTGCTTTTGAACGACTTGCAGAATTCACCATTTCAATGATTTGGGACAACAGTGTTTCCGAGCCTACTTTCTCCGCAAGCATGACAAAGGTTTTATTACCATTGATTGTTCCAGAGCTAACTTTGTCCCCAGGTTTCTTTTCCACCGGAACAGGTTCACCTGAAATCATAGATTCGTCAATCGTCACTTCTCCAACTTTAATACTGCCGTCAACAGGTATCTTCTCTCCCGGCTTCACCCGTAACATGTCCCCCTTCTGAATGTCATCTATGGAAACTGTGGTTTCTTTTTCGCCTACAATCCTGGTAGCGGTATTGGGTGCCAGTTTCAACAGTTCTTTAATAGCACTGTTTGTTTTCCCATGCGCTCTGGCCTCTAAAAGCTGACCAAGCAAGACTAAAGTCAGGATAACAGTTGCTGCTTCGAAATAAACATAGACCGTACCGTGATGGGTTTTAAACTGGTTTGGAAAAACATCAGGAAAAAGCAGGGCGACAAGACTAAATAGCCAAGCCACCCCCGCACCAATACCAATCAAAGTAAACATATTTAATTTCCATGTAATTATGGATTGCCATGCGCGCTGAAAGAACATCCATGTTGCATAAAACACCACAGGGATAGAAAATGCAAACTGAACCCAGTTCCAATATTTCAATTCCATCAATTTGAAAATCGGATTACCTGGTATCATCTCAGACATTGCAATCAAAAAGACAGGTATGGTAAAAACCGTTGCGACCTTAAACTTACGCAAAAGCGTTTCATAAGTTTTATCCTCCTCTTCCAAATTTACACCCAATGGAACCAAATCCATTCCACATATCGGACATGAACCAGGCTGATCTCTGATAATTTCGGGGTGCATAGGACAAGTAAATTGAGTGGCTTGCTTTAATACCGGCTGCTTCAGCAAGTCCATTCCACAAACCGGGCAATGACCTGGTTTACCATAAGTTTTATCTCCTTCACAATGCATCGGACAATAATATACCTCTCCGGTTTCTTCCTTGTTAACCTTAACCGGAGCAGCGCCATGACCCTGAGGGGCTGAAACATGATGTTGGTGACCAGAATGATCTGGACTGTGTTTATCTGCGGCAATCTTTTGAAAGCCGGACATTTCAATCCTGTAATTTCCAGCAGCAGAAAGCGTTTCCTGCAATTTTTCAGTAGTAATATGCTTATCCATCGTAATCGTTGCCTCAGCTGGTTCCAAGGTAACCTTAGCAGAAATCCCGTCAATACTATTCAAGGCATCTTCAACTTTACTACGACAGCCCTGACAGGTCATTCCGATTATTTTATAGGTATGCTTCATGATGTAAAGATTAATTGGTTAATAATTTAATGTTAGTCCGGCGCCATAACCCATATCACTGTCATAGTGGGTGGACAGGCCAAAATATTTGGTGACGATGTATCTAAACCCCGCCATATACTCTTTATCGGTATTGACCATAAATTGAAAGCGCAATCTTTTGGATATAGGTACATCTTCTCTCATCAATTGAAATCTCACGTTTCCTTTATGATCGACAGAAGCATCTGCAACAATTAACATTGGCAAAGTGTATTGTACCCCCAAATGAAATACCTGTCTAAAGTTTTTGGTATTGCCCTGTCCGAAAAGATTATCCCCGGGTGCTGTAGATTGCCCAAAAATATTCTTTTCCATCGGATCAACCGTTCGTTTACGGAAATCCCAACCAACATAGGGAAAGAGCCATTGATTTCTTCCAAGGTATCTCCCAAAATGACTTTCGTTTTCATAACCATGATGGGATTGAAAACCCACTCTCCATTCGGTAGTAAAACGGTATCGGGTATTGGCCAGCATGATTTCACCGTCACTTCCATTGCTTTCAATTCCAACTCTCGCCATGGGATGAAATTCCCTGTCATCACTAAACAACTTACGCTGCGCTAATTTAGGGTTAGGAATTTCTGGATTAGGCGGAGAGTTTTCATAACTGAACACTCTGCCCATTCCGCTCATCATGTGGTACAGAATATGGCAATGGAAAAACCAATCACCACCTGGTTCTGATGCTGCAAATTCAAGAGTATCCCTTTCCATGGGCATAATGTCGATGATGTTCTTCATGGGAGCATATTCGCCTTGTCCATTGACAACCCTGAAATCATGACCATGCAGGTGCATAGGGTGGCGCATCATACTGTTGTTAAACAAAATGATCCGAACGTTTTCTCCTTTCTTAATCAGGATTTTATCACTTTCTGAAACCGTTTCATTATCCAAAGTCCAGACATATCGGTTCATATTCCCTGTTAGATCAAACTTTAGCTCTTTCCACGGGCCACTAGGTAAAGTCGTTTTCTTTGGATCACGAAGCATATTATAGTTCAACGTAACGATGTCAGGACTTTCCGCTGTCATATCCATACCTGCCATGTTTTTTTCGTTAGACATTTGCATCCCCGGCATAGCTGCTTTTTTGTTTTCTTTTTTCGGGGTCTCTTCACCCGTTACTTCGGGATACATTACCGTGTTCATGTCCATAACCTGGTTCTGCATTTTCATGCCTTCCATTTCGATCATGTTGCCGTTCATATCCATCATGTCATTCATCATCTTCATTCCGGCAAAATATTTCAGCTTAGGCAGTTTTTGAGCAGGAACTTTTTCTCCCTTACCCAACCAAAGGGAAGCAGATTTGGTGCGGTCTTCGGGCGTAACCAAAAATTCGTAGCTTTTATTTTCGGGAATGGTGACCACCACATCATACGTTTCGGATACAGCTATAATTAGCCTGTCAACTTCTACAGGCTCGACATCATTTCCATCGGTAGCTACCACGGTTATTTTACCACCGGAATAAGTTAACCAGAAATAATCAGATGCCCCGCCATTGGCAATACGAAGTCTTACCTTATCTCCGGCTTTAAATTGTGGCTGCTCATTTTGGTTCTTACCATTGATCAGAAAAGTATCATAGTACACATCACTTACATCCATTGCATTCATACGCTTCCACTCATTGGCCACTTTGGTTTTAAAATGACCTGTTCTAATGGCTTCGGCATAACTTTGGGTCGTTCCTTTTTTAATGGCAAACCAATCGTTGGCATTTTTCAGGCTTCGGTGTACTTCTTCTGGTTTCATATCTGTCCATTCACTAAGTACCACCGGAACGGTTGGAATGTCCCATTCTTTTCTTTTGTTCATGATAAAAGCACCATACATACCAATCTGCTCTTGCAATTCGCTATGGCTATGGTACCAATGAGTGCCATGCTGAACAATTGGAAATTTATAGATGTAAGTAGAATGCGGCTTAATGGGCATTTGGGTTAGAAATGGCACACCATCCATTTTATTCGGCAAAAACAGGCCATGCCAATGCAGAGAGGTTTCTTCATCGAGTTTATTATGTACATATATCAATGCTGTATCGCCTTGGGTAAAAGTGAGTGTTGGCATTGGTATCTGTCCGTTTACAGCTATTGCCCTTTTTGTTTTTTTTCCAAAGGTTACTGTAGTATCGGCAATATAAAGATCATAGCGAACAGTACGGGGTGGTTGAGTAAAAGCAATGGTTTTGATGGGGCCCAAATTCGATTTGGCTTTTTTAATGTTTTCCATTGTAGCACTATTGTCTCCCATCTGCATACCTTCCATGTTCTCCATTCCATCCTTTGGAGCATCTTTCATAGGCATCTGCATTTCGTCATGTTTGGTGGGAGCTGCTTTAGCTTTTTCAGGTACCAATTTCATTCCACACTTAGGACAATTGCCTGGCTTGGGTGCATGAATTTCGGGATGCATTGGACAGGTGTAAGTTACCTTCTGCGCTGACTCATCGCTGTCTTGCTTTTTATCAGGCATTTTCATATTTTCCATGCCTTCTTTTTTTGATGGAGCCGTCTTTTTCTCTTTTGCCCCAGGTTTCGGTTTAGCAGCCTTTACCTTTTGAACAACGAGTTTCATGCCACATTTAGGACAATTACCAAGCTTGTTGGATTGTATTTCCGGGTGCATTGGGCAAGTGTAAATAACCCGCGACTGCTTCGTACTTTCATTGTCAGGCATTTTCATTTTCTTCATATCCTGGGCAGAAACCGCAGAATAGAAGATCAATAAGAAAACCGTTAGTATATTTTTCATTTCTTTGATGATTAATGGTTAGTTAAAATTCTTTTTGTTTAAACTATCCTTTGAATTTTGTACCCAGTTCATTAGCAACAATTTTTCCGTTTTAGTCAAAATGGCATTTCTATGGATCAGGGTATAGGAGTTCAGGGGCATACTGCCATCCTTTAAACTATTTTCTATTGAGCGCAGTTTACTTTGCTGTCTTCTTGAGGTATAAGAACCAAATTCGCTAAAATTTAATTCAGCTTTCCCGGATTGAATATGATTGTTCATAAACCAGTGCATGGGCTGCATATTAGCATACCAGGGATACTCAGTATTATTACTATGGCAGTCATAACAGGCTTTTTTTAGAATACCCTGTACATCTGAGGGTACAGAAACTATTTTAGAAATATCATTTGGCATAACCTGCCTGCTTTTATTGCGGGCAGGTTGTACAAATTGAATAAGTATAAAGATCACCAATAGTCCAAGAAGTATTTTCTTTATGCCTTTCATGGCCTATTATTTTAATTCTTCTTTAACAGTACCGCAAGTTGGCATGGCTTTTCCCAGATAAGGGTTTTTAATATCCTTTACTTCGCTCAACCAGATTGCTCCCTTATTGTTATTGTACATCGGGCAGTGATCCACATACAGCGATTGATTAGCGCCAAGTAGTTTAACGAGGTCGTACATATCCTTACTCAACATATCAAAATGTTCACGCTGGTGTGCAATATTTCCAACATTAGCTCCAATATGCTCGGCATGTTCTTTAGCATCATCGTATATATCGGTATAAGCTTTATCCTGTTCTGGAGTTAAAGATTTTTTGTCGAAACTGGCAAAGGCAGTTACCATTTCATTTCCTGCTGCTGCCGCGTCTTTATCATTGTCATTTGTAAAGGCATTTTTTAATTTGAGGTATGAGGCTAATACTGCGGCAGTAGAAGTACCTTTTTCTGAAGATCCAGATGCAACGGCCGTTGTTACTGTAGCATCTTCGGAAGTGGTTGATTTAGTTTTATTACTACCATTAGAGCAGGCTGCTAAAAATAATAAGGAAAAAACTGAACTATAAATTAATGTTTTCATCGTGTTTAAATTAAAATCGTTTTAAATGTTTGATTACCTGCTTAGCGGAACAAAGTGTATTTATGTGATCCTATGGCAGAATTGTTCAATAAAATCCACATGTCAATTGCATACCAGAACACCCAATAAAGGTGAAGCTGAGGAATTAACAAACAGAATTACTTTAGAGTTTCTTTAACTGCCCCGCAGGTTAGCATTTGTTTACCGAAGTAGGGATTTTTGATCGCCTCATTCTCAGAAAGCCAATAACTCTTTTTCATTGGGCAATAGTCATAATAAACCGGGTCTTTAGTAAGTTTTACTGCCTTAGCCAGTTTAAAAAGATTTGTTGAAAAATTAGCGAAATGCTCCCTTTGGTGGGCAATGTCTTTTGTTTCTGAGATATGTTTGGCATCAAATGCAAGTTTATCCTGAAACCCCATGAAGGCTGTCATTTCTGCTTTGGGCATAGACTTCATGTCAACACTTGCCAATGCTTTAGAAAATTCGCTTGCTTTTGATGCTGCCACTGCCGCATCAGAGTTTACTAAGGCATTTTTGATGTCATAGTAAGAAGTTAACAATGATTGTGTCTGAGTACTTTGAGCGAAACTCGGGTTGATCCATGCAGTTGCAATTACAGCAACTACTAAAAATATCTTTTTCATGATGTAATAATTTAATGTTTATACTAATTCTTGGCCATAGCAATAGCTATGCGAAGTGTATCATATGCCGATACCCTATTTTACCGGGTCCAACATCTCACATTAAATCTTATATCTGAAAACTTTGAATGTCTATGCGAATGTCCCTGTTAGGCGGTCTTTCTCTGTGATCTGCATAGGCGCCCCGACCAAGTTCAACATCGGTTACGGGAATTAATAAAGAGTAAGAATGATCAGTAAGCCACAATACAGGTAAAACTACCTGCACTTTGCTCATTTCAGGAACTAATTTGCTTTGAGTAGCCAAATCATTCACTAAAGTTTTACAGCAAGGATCTTCTTTTGTAAAATTCTGCCCAGATATTGGGGTAGTTTTGTGTTCATGTCCACCTGCATGATGGTGACCATGATCTTTGTGTCCATGATGAGTAGGTTTAGCATGGGAATGATTTTCATCATGATGATCCACCTCCATTGCTAAAGCACAGCCAAAACCCACAACGGTATTGAGCAAAAATATCACTAACAGAAAGATAGCTTTACTTTTCATGATTAAACAAACCTATATAATTATGCAAATATAAATTTACATAATTCCGCATTTTTTTTACATCTAAATAGCGCCTATACGCTAACAACCCACCGTATGCAGCATAGATTCTTCCAAAATTTGCTGTCTGCCAATGTAAAACGAAACCATAAGCATCTGGTACTGAATGCTCCAATTAAAAAATTTATGCATTTTTCCCTCGGAATATCTACCTTTTGCAATACTCTATTTTTAAACCTTCTATCGAAAATTTCGGCATAAATCTCTAAATAAGGAAGCTCCAACATAATTTAATAAAAAACCTGATAATCGTTCAACTAAAGATACATTGCGCTCAAGCATTCTGTTCTAGTTTTAGCATTGATCTAAATCAAATATAGTTCAGTATGAATGGCTCACAGTTAATTGAAACATTTCGCACAACTTTTTGTAATTTCATTAGATTCGTGTTACTAAAATCCAGCAAATAACGCATGGTGATGACCTTGGATTCTCAATTAGGCAGTTCATCTGCATATTTAGTGAATTAGTAATTTTGCAAACAATAACACTCCATGAAAAATGAAAACTGAAACCATACAAAGCTATATAGATTCCCATTTTTCTTTTTTTGAGCCTGACTTAAAAAAAGTTTTAATTGAAAACGGCACACTAAAAACATTTGTTGCAGACGAAATGCTCATGCAAACTGGGCAAAATATGCGGTCCACGACGCTAATTGTTGAGGGATTGGTGAAGCTGTATCGTGAGGGAGACGACGGCAATGAGTTTTTTATGTACTACCTGCAACCGGGCAATGCCTGTGCCTTGTCTATGATCTGTGCAACCAAGCAAGAAACCAGCGAGGTGATGGCTAAGGCTGTTGAGCCAACAATTGGCTTGATGATTCCAATATCGCTAATGGATACCTTAATGAAGGAATACAAGACCTGGTATTACTTTGTACTGGAAACCTACAGAAATCGTTTTGAAGAATTATTGACCGTTATCGACAACATTGCTTTTAAGAGTATGGATGAACGATTGGCATTTTATCTGGAAAAACAATTCAAGGATTTAAAAACCAGATCATTATCCGTCACGCACGGGGATATCGCCAACGACCTGAATTCTTCACGAGAGGTGATCTCCAGATTATTAAAAAAAATGGAGCAGCGTGGCGAAGTCGCCTTACACAGAAATTACATTCAATACCTCAAATAACTCATCGGTGACCTAAGTCACCTTTATTGTCCGTCCGAACTTCCAACTTTGTCTAAACTATTTAGAAAATGGAAGTTATTGCGTATTTAGCGTCGGCATTTATCGGCGTCTCATTGGGTCTGATTGGCGGAGGTGGCTCTATCCTAACCGTACCAGTATTGGTTTATCTTTTTGGGATCGCTCCTCTTCTGGCCACTTCTTACTCACTTTTTATAGTTGGCTCAACCAGTCTAATCGGGGCAGTCAATAACTATCGCAAAGGTCAGGTGAACCTGAAAGCAGCCCTCTTCTTTGGCGCAGCATCAATTGTCACTGTCTTTGCGACCAGAAAACTCATTATTCCTGCTATTCCAGAGAAATTATTCACTATAGCTGGTCATACCATTACCAGCGCGTTAGCCACCATGGTACTTTTCGGCGTACTGATGTTAACGGCCTCGATAAGCATGATTCGAAGTAAACATGATGATGCACAGGAACAGGATTGCAAAGACTGCATTAAATTCTTTAAACTTCTAGGCTACGGGATTGCTATTGGACTGGTAACCGGACTGTTAGGAGCAGGAGGAGGTTTCTTACTAATCCCTGCCCTGGTCTTGTTATTAAAATTACCCATGAAAAAAGCAGTCGGAACCTCTTTACTTATCATTGCACTGAATTCCCTGATCGGTTTTGCGGGAGACCTGGGGCATTTTCAAATCCACTGGAAATTCTTACTCAGCGTCAGCGCAATTGCCATAACCGGCCTGCTTGCTGGAAACCTCATCAGTAAAAGAATTCCCGGATCAGGACTCAAAAAAGCGTTCGGCTGGTTTGTCCTGTTCATGGGCATTTATATCATTTTAAAAGAATTTTTAAAATAACAAGAGTTGGGTGATTTTAGTCACCGTTTGGTGTTCACTTTCTGCCGAAATTTGATGTATACAAAAGAATTAAAAAAAAGAACATGATTATTGAACAGATTTATACCGGATGTTTGGCACAAGGCGCCTATTACATTCAATCAGGTAATGAGGCTGCCATTATCGATCCTTTAAGAGAAGTCGCTCCTTATATCGAAAAAGCCGCAGGTAATAATGCCACCATTAAATATGTATTTGAAACACATTTTCACGCTGATTTTGTTTCGGGCCATGTAGATCTGTCTAAACAAACCGGGGCACTGATTATTTATGGCCCGAATGCCAATCCGACTTTCGAGGCGCATATTGCAAAAGACGGCGAGCTTTTTAAGCTGGGAAAACTCACGATTAAAGTTTTGCATACTCCAGGCCATACCATGGAGTCCACCTCCTACCTGCTTATAGATGAACACGGAAAGGAAATCGCATTATTTTCAGGCGATACGCTATTTATAGGCGATGTCGGCCGTCCTGACCTTGCACAAAAAGCAGCACACATGACCCAGGAAGAGCTTGCAGGGATATTATTTGATTCACTGCGTCAAAAGGTAATGCCTTTGAACGATGATCTTATTGTTTATCCTGCCCATGGCGCCGGCTCTGCCTGTGGTAAAAATATGAGCAAAGAAACTACTGATACCTTAGGACACCAGAAATTGACAAATTATGCACTCAGGGCCGATATGACAAGGGAAGAATTCATTATAGAGGTAACAGAAGGGCTGACCCCACCCCCGGCTTACTTCCCATTGAATGTGAAAATGAACAGAGAAGGATACGACAGCTTTACTGCAGTACTGGAAAAAGGCACGCATGCATTAACACCCGATGCTTTCGAATTGATGGCAAATGAAACCGGCGCATTACTGCTGGATACCAGAGATGCCCAATTGTTCGCAAAAGCATTTATCCCCAATTCAATTAACATTGGTATCGATGGCAGTTTTGCCCCATGGGTGGGTGCATTGATACCGGATATACAGCAACCGATTCTGTTAATTGCGGATGAGGGACGAGAAGAAGAAGTGGTGACCAGGTTGTCAAGAGTGGGTTATGATCATGCCATCGGTTTCCTTAAAGGTGGAATTGATGCCTGGATTAAAAGTGGCAGAGAAACAGACGAAATCATCTCCATAACAGCAGAGCAATTGGCCGACCGAAGAGAAAAATCGGGGAATTTAAATATCCTGGATGTCCGCAAGGAATCGGAATACTTTTCTGAGCATTTACTGAATGCTATAAATGTACCATTAGACTACATCAATGAGCACATGCCAAAAATTGACAAGGATAGAATCTATTACGTGCATTGTGCCGGCGGATACCGATCAATGATTTTCAACTCCATTCTGCGTGCCCGTGGTTTTGAGAACCTTATCGATATCAAAGGTGGCTTTAAGGCCTTGAAAGAATCGGGCAAGCTTCAACTATCCGATTATGTTTGTCCAAGTAAAATGACCAATCCATAAACTGTTATGCTGGAACTATTAAGACAACCCTGGCCTTGGTATACCTCAGGGGCTGCCATTGCCTTTATTATGGTTTTGCTGCTTATTTTCGGAAAATCCTTCGGCTTTTCATCTAATTTAAGAACCCTGTGCACCCTTGCCGGTGCGGGCAAAAGACACCAGTTTTTTGACTTTGACTGGAAGACTCAAAAATGGAACCTGCTGTTTCTCCTTGGCGCTGTTCTTGGCGGTGTTATTGCAGCGACCTTACTCAAGAGCGAAATCCCCATGGCTTTATCACAATCCACAATTGATGATCTGGCAAAGCTGAACATTATTTTTGATGGACAATTGAATCCATCACAGCTGTTCGGATATCAGCTCATTAGTTCCTCTAAGGGAATAGTGATCTTGCTGGCCGGTGGAGCTTTAGTCGGCTTTGGGTCCCGCTATGCCGGCGGTTGTACCTCCGGACATGCGATCAGCGGTTTATCAAACTTACAACTTCCCTCCTTACTTGCCGTAATTGGCTTCTTTACCGGGGGCTTAGTGATGACACATTTTTTATTACCATTAATATTTTAGAAACATGAAAGGAGTAAAGTTTATACTGACAGGAATACTATTTGGTATCGTAATGGCAAAATCTGAGGCCATTTCCTGGTACAGAATTCAGGAGATGTTCCGTTTTCAGTCCTTCCATATGTACGGAATTATCGGAACGGCAGTAATTCTCGGTATGCTTGCCGTATACCTCATCAAAAAAACTAAACTCAGGAATATTCAGGGCCAACCGATCGTCTTGCATGACAAGGACAAAAGCTGGTCGCGTTACCTGATCGGAGGTTCAATTTTTGGGTTGGGCTGGGCGTTAACCGGTGCCTGCCCGGGACCAATGTTTGTAAATATCGGATATGGATACTGGGCTATGATCATTGTCGTATTGGGCGCCCTAAGTGGAACTTACCTTTACGGCATTATTAAAAATAAGTTACCTCACTAAGATAAAGATAAAATTCCTGAACCTGATTATATCAGAAGAGGAGACACACCTGATTCTGCAGCCTAAATTCGCCTTAACAAGAATGAACATCGTACTAATTCCGAAAAAACAATATTTCAACGAACTTTACTACAGCCATCTTTCCCTAAAAATATGAAAGCCCTCCCCAATGTATTAGATCAGAAAGGAAGTAATTACTTCTGCAGTTCTTTTAAGTGAAAAACCAGACAGTAAAATCACAGCCCAGCGATCTCCATGAGATTGCATTAATGTCCAATATTCTGCAAGATTATGCAACTATTATATCAATTACTTTTACGGGTCTCTGTAGAGAAAAACAAGCGGGAACTGGTAACCTAACATGGAAATGAAGTGAATATTCCCTCCAATTATCAGCTATTTAAGCAACTTCAGCAATTACCTTAAAATGAACATCAAAAAATGATTAGTTCCATTAATATGAAATTGACAATAAATGAAATGGTAGAGGCCTTGATTTACCAAATCTCGGGTATGCAAAATTATGCACAGATGGAGGCTTTGATACTGAATATTCCCAGGGCAGCAGCAGTACATGGTCTGCCTGTATCTGAATGCTTCAGCAAATTGGAAATCAGGATAGAGAAACTCTCCCCAATGGACTTGACAAGTACTCGATGGAGCTGTTTTCCCATTTTATGCTAACTTTGTAAGCATTATGTATTTGAATAATTTTTTCCTGCTAGAAAGATGATTATAGTTTTCAGGAAAAAATCGAAATCGGCCTTTTTTATGGAGAGCAAAATATAATCAATATATCCAGAAGAGATCTTGTGGGTTAGCAGGGATTGCCAAAGAAAACCTAATCAGGCTGTTGAAAGAATTTAAATCCTAGGGAATCATCAGCACTCAGGGTCGGAAAATCTGGATACAGGAGATTGAAAAACTCCTGAGATGCTCTAATAGGAAATAAGATGCTAAAAAGGTTATTAAGGCTATAAACGTTAATGAATTTCAAAAGAAATGCTGAGACATACAGGACAAAAGCGAAGTTTTAGACATAACCTCAGGCTTGCAGTATTGCTATGCATCAATGCAGGATTTATAAATGGTGCCGGCTTTCTTGCGTTCAATGTGTTAACAACAAATGTCACTGGGCATGCAGCATTATTTGCTGTTAATCTTGTGGAAACACATTTTAGACAGGCCGGGATTGTTGCCCTCTGGTTATTTTTATTTATAACAGGGGCATTTACATCCGGCATATGCATAGAAACTGTCGGAAAGGAAAAGCCATCGGCGTACTCACTCCCAATAGTCATCATTATACTGATATTAGCAACTGTTACCATCTCGGGGCATACTTATAATGGCTCAATGCACCAAAAAGAATATTTTGCCGGAAGTTTATTATTTGCTATGGGTATGCAGAACGCCCTGGTCTCGGTGATTTCGGGGTCAGTGGTCAGAACCACCCATCTCACCGGAATGTTCACAGATCTGGGAACAGACCTCGCAACGGCTGTAAGCCAGCGATTGAAACTAGCAATAAGATTAAAGCGGCGTATCTTCCTAAGAACAGTTATCATTACCGCTTTTCTCTTTGGCGGAATCATAGGCACCTTTTTATTCATGCGGCATCAATTTAATGCTTTTCTATTGCCTATTACACTCTTAACAATTAGCTTGTTTTATGACTATTTCCGATTTCATGTCATACGTATAATGCGCCGTTACAAATAAAAAACCACGGGATAAACAAATTAAAAGCATCATAAGTAAAATAAACACAGTTTTTTCCGGACAACATCATAAATAGAAATGATATTGGTCACGTTTCCCAAAACTAACAACAGGTATTTTTATCGCATAACTCGTGAGCAAGATTGTTACCAGAATGTAATGAGCGAATCGTATATGAATAAAAACAAATTAAAGAAAAGATGGAAATGGCTCAGCGTACTTGGTCCCGGGTTAACCACTGGTGCAGCGGATGACGACCCATCTGGCATTGCTACATATGCGCAGACAGGGGCGCAATTTGGTTACGGTCAGCTCTGGACAGCATTGTATATGCTGCCATTCATGACCGCTGTGCAGGAATCATGTGCCCGTATCGGACTGGTTACGGGTAAGGGAATAGCAGCTGTTGTCAGACAGCACTACAGCCGCCCGGTGCTTTATTTTATGGTGGGCCTGGTGGTGGTAGCCAATACCATTAACATCGGGGCGGATATCGGTGCAATGGCAGCCGCAGCACAACTGCTTATCCCCTTACCATTTGTCGTGCTCACCTTCACCTTTACAGGAACCATTCTACTACTTGAAATCTATACCAGTTACCATGTCTATTCCAGGATATTAAAATGGCTTGCGCTCACCCTGCTGGCCTACCCTGTTACCGTTTTTATCATTGATCAGCCATTGCAGACGGTACTCTGGGCCACAGTAATTCCACACTTTGAATTCAACTTTTCATTCCTGTTCATCATTACCGGCGTATTTGGTACAACAATTACCCCCTATATGTTCTTTTGGGAGGCTTCACAGGAAGTTGAGGAAGTGCATGAAAATGGAAGAATAAGAAATGAAAAACACAAAATAAGCTGGAACCTGATTCATGCGATGCGAAAGGACAATACCATAGGAATGATCATTTCTGAATTTACGACCTGGTGCATACTGCTGGTGGCTGCAACAGTTTTACACAACAGTGGTGTGAGAGACATTAAAAACGCCGCTGATGCTGCCAGGGCATTAGAACCACTGGTTGACTCCTTTCCAAATGCCGGTTATTTATCTAAATTAATATTTTCAGTGGGGATCATTGGCCTGGGATTATTGGCAGTTCCGGTGTTATCAGGTTCAGCTGCCTACGCAGTATCAGAAGCATTCAACTGGAAGGCCAGCCTGAATCTAAAAGTAAACAAGGCCCCCGGATTCTATGGCATTATCATCATCTCTACCCTGATCGGATTAACCATGAACTTCATCGGCATTGATCCTGTAAAAGCGCTTATTTACACTGCAGTTATAAACGGGATTGCAGCCGTTCCCCTGCTTTTTTTAATTATAAAAATTGCCGCCAGTGATGCAATCATGGGGGAATATAAAAGTGGCAGGTTGTCTAAAATCCTTTTATGGATGACCTTTATCATCATGGGAGCTGCGGCACTGGGGTTGATCATACTGATTTAAGCAAGTGATTACTGACAACATTAACAAAGAGCAAAAATATCATGTTTAATATCATCCTGCTTGATGACCATGATCACCTCCCGGGTGTTCCTTTTCCCTGAAATTTGCTTAACAGAATTGTCTTTGCTTATCAATATACCGATTATGAAAACATTATTATTGCTGACTGATTTTTCCGCTACGGCCAACCATGCGGTAGCATTTGGATATGACTTTGCAAAAATGCTGGAAGCTGAAGTGATCCTTTGCAATGTGGTTAACGTACCTGCCGAAATCCCTCAGTACGAATCTATACTACTTCCTATCGAACAATACAGCCGGATTGAAGAAGAAAGCATTGAGGGGCTCAAAAGATTAAAAAAGCAACTGGAGCACCAGGATCATAGTAAAGGATTTCATCCTCCTGTCAGTTACTTGTGTCAAACAGGTGTGCTTACCGAAGAGATTGACGATGTGATCTCGAAAAGACAGATAGACCTGATCATCATGGGAACCCATGCCAGCAGCGGCCTGAGGCACTTGTTGCTAGGCAATCACACCAGATACATGGTGGATGCTGGCTCAGTACCGCTGTTATTGGTATCACCCGAAGAAAATGTAGGTAAGATCAAATGGATCGCCTTTGCCACCGATTTAAATATTGCGGAAATTCCTGCACTTAACCGACTGGCAGAATTTGCGGCGAGTTTGCAGGCGGAAATCATTCTGATGAATGTTCGTAACGAAAGCCCATGTCTGGAAAAAGATCTTAAAAAGGAACAGTTCCGCACTGCACTTGTAAAAGAATGTCATTATCCCAAGATCTCCTTCCAATCGGTGGTCGACCATTCGATTGTAAAAGGTTTAGAAAAGCTTTGCAGGAAAAATGGCAAAAACGGACTGCTGAGTATTGTGCACCGGGACCGCAATTTCATTAATGAAATTCTAACCGGTAGTCAAACGCAAAAGTTAGCTAAAAAATTGGTTTTACCTTTAATGGTGCTGCCTTCAAAAATCAAATGAATCACAAACTATACCGCCATGAATTACCGTCAAATCACTGATCTGGTTGGAACCGATGAAAATCTTTTTACTTACCAGTGCCAAGCCGTTACTAAGCAAACCCTAAATCTTCCCGGGCCAGATTATATAGATCGGATTCTTCTCGCCTCGGCAAGGAGCAATCAGACACTACGAAGTCTTGAAACCATTTATAATTCAGGGAGGCTTTCCGGCACAGGGTACCTGTCCATATTACCGGTAGATCAGGGTATAGAGCACAGTGCTGGCGCCTCATTCAGTGCAAACCGGATGTATTTTGATCCGGAAAACATTGTCAGGCTGGCCATTGAAGGTGGCTGCAATGCAGTGGCAACTACCGTGGGTAACCTTGCCATTATAGGAAGGAAATACGCCCACAAAATCCCGATGATCGCAAAGATCAATCACAACGAATTGCTGAGCTGTCCCAATAAGCATGACCAGATCATGTATGCCTCCGTAAAAAACGCATGGAATACCGGGGCTGTTGGCATCGGAGCCACCATCTATTTTGGATCCAAAGAGTTTTCCCGGCAGCTTATCGCAGTGTCCAATGCTTTTGAGCAGGCTCATGAACTGGGTATGGCAACCATATTATGGTGTTACTTGCGAAACGAGAACTTCGTGGAGGATGAGGTGGATTACCATACTTCGGCTGATCTGACCGGACAGGCCAACTATCTTGGGGTCAGCCTGCAGGCTGATCTGATCAAACAGAAGCTGCCTGAAAACAACGGGGGCTATGAAGCCCTTAACCGTTATGGTAAGACTTTCGGTAAATATACCAAAGAAATGTACAGCCAGCTGTGTACAGCCCACCCAATTGATCTTTGCCGCTATCAGGTTTTGAATTGTTACTCAGGACGAATCGGATTGATCAACTCTGGAGGCCCCTCAAATGGCAAAGACGATTTCAAAGACGCACTTCGAACCGCAGTGATCAACAAGCGGGCAGGCGGAACCGGGGTTATTGCTGGCAGAAAAGCCTTTCAAAGACCATTCCCGGAAGGTGTTGAACTGCTGAATGCCATACAGGATGTCTACCTGGAAAAACAGATTGATATCGCCTGAGGAATTGCAAAAAACGACCCCAGTTAATTCCAATAAGATATCGGCAAATACTCCTTGAGCGATGCGTAAATCTTTAATTTTTGGAATCATGGGCAGCTGTAACCACAAAATGGTCACAGCTAAATAGCAATACATCTTCATTCGGGGTCATAACTTTCACCGGAATACTCAGTTCGGTCTGGATTTTAACCCTCAAGGCTTCCTGAGCACAAGGCTCCCCATGAACCAGCATAATCTGTGCAGGTGCTTTTTTGAATTTTCTGATCCAGGCCATCAGTTCGGATTGATCTGCGTGCGCGGATAATCCCTCCAGCTCCTGCACCCTGGCCTTAACAGGATAATACTTTCCATGAATTTTAACTTCATGCGTATGGTTCAACAAAGCACGCCCGCGTGTTCCTTCGGCCTGAAAACCAATGATCAGAATGGTATTTCTGTTGTCTTCAAGGTAATGTTCCAGATATTGCAGGACTCTTCCACCGGTTAACATGCCACTGGCAGCAATCACTATTTTACTGCTTTTATCCTTAATGAAGCCTACAGTATTGCTGTAATCCTGATTGATGGTGATGTGGTTGTTCATCTGTTGAAATTCTGCTCTGCCAATCTTCATGTAATCCTCTGCATAAGTTAATGAAATACCTGTGGCAGCTGCAGCCATCGGGCTATCCATGATTATGGGCAGGTTTAAAGGAATTTTTCCCTGTTTCTTTAAACTATTCAACAGGTAGATCAGTTCCTGTGCCCGGCCGACTGCAAAACTTGGGATCAGCACATTGCCTTTGCGGGCAATGGTATCGTTGATTATTGCCGCGAGCTCCTGGCAAGGGTCATTCGTTCCGTGAAGCCGGTCTCCGTATGTGGATTCCATAACAATATAGTCTGCCTCGGTAAAATAATCCGGTGGATTGAGGATCGCGCTTTGCGGGCGTCCGATATCACCCGAAAAGATGATTTTCTTTCCAAAGCAGTTCAATTCGACCGAACAGGCACCCAGAATATGACCGCAGGTTTTAAACTGAAAATGGATGTGGTCGCTTAAACGGACAAAAATATTGGGATCCCGAACCGTAAAAAATCTGAATGATGCTTTTGCATCTTCAACCGTATAAAGCGGTTTGGCCGGATGATGTTTTGTATAATGGTGCTTATTGGCATTTTCTGCATCCTCCTGCTGTATTTTGGCACTATCAAGGAGAATGAGCTGTGTCAGCTCGCTGGTAGGCGCTGTCATATAAATTTCTCCCTTAAAGCCCTGTCTTACCAGCAGTGGGATATATCCGCAATGATCAAGGTGCGCGTGGGTCAGAATGATCAGATCAATTTCCCAGGCTTCGATACCCAAGGCAGTCCAGTTTTGTTCACGTAATGATTTGACACCCTGGAACAGTCCGCAATCTACAAGTATTGTCAGCTCTGGAGTTTTCAGTAAATGTTTTGAGCCGGTGACTGTCTGGGCAGCCCCAAGCGATTGAAGGATTATTTCATTCATGACCATATCAATTAGACAAGGTAAAGATGGGTTGATTTTTTTTCAACACCCATGACTGCGGGCACCTGATCGGATGATTTAAATCACGATTTAATGTGCGTCAACTCATGGGATATAAAATTCCGGAACCTGAAATTTACATTCATTAAACCCAATCATACCATGCAGCCAATAGCCATTCAAAGCAGTTCAGCATTCAGCGGGCAACTGACTAAAGAAATTTCTTCACTACGGAAATTTGCCCGGCAGTTTACTTCAGACCACCAAACCATCAACGATCTGGTTCAGGATACTTTGATTAAAGCCCTGCGATATTATCAGCAATTTCAGAACGGGACCAGTCTGAAGGCATGGCTATTTGTAATCATGAGAAATACCTATCGTAACAACTACAAAAAAAACCTCCTGAAACAGGCAACATTCAATTTTATTGAAGAGATCAGCGCATCTGCTCTCCATCGGGCGTCCTCCCAAAATATGGGTGAGAGTAGATTCATCCAGCAGGACATTAGTCAGGCGATGAAAAAACTTTCGCAAAAACTCTATCTTCCAATTAAGCTCTTCAGCCTTGGCTACAAGTATTGTGAAATTGCCAGTCAGACAGGAGTTCCGATAGGAACCGTAAAAACAAGAATTCATCTGGGACGGATCCAGCTAAAGCAATTACTAAGCGATTACAATTATGCCTGATAATAAGATCATCACCCTGACCTTCTCTCCTGCCATTGATAAGAGCGCATCGGTAGCCACATTGATTCCGGAAAAGAAATTGAGCTGTTCTACTCCCGTTTATGAGCCAGGGGGAGGTGGAATAAATGTTGCCAGAGCAATCAAAAGACTTGGCGGAAATGCAACAGCCATCTATTTGGCAGGCGGTTATCCCGGGAGATTTTTCACCCAGATGCTGTGCAAGGAAAACATAACAACCGTTCCTATCCAAACGATCAGCCTGACGAGGGAAAATCTGGTGATCAAAGAAGAAAGCACCCAAAAGCAATACCGTTTTGGGATGCCCGGAGCCATGGTCAGCGCGGCCGAATGCAATCGTTGCCTGAAAGCAATTGAGCAATCAGCAGACTTCCAGTACCTGATTGTCAGTGGAAGCCTCCCTGCCGGCGTTCCGGCAACCATCTTCGGCAAACTCGCTGAAATCACCAGGGCAAAAAAAGCAAAACTTATTGTCGACACTTCCGGTCAGGCACTCAGGTATGCACTGCAGGCCGGTGTTTTTCTGATCAAGCCAAATCTGAAGGAACTGGCCTCATTGGTAAACGAAGAAACACTTAGTATAACGCAGGTGGAACAGGCATCTAAAACACTTATCGGCAAATATAAATGTGAAGTGATCATTACCTCCCTTGGCCCCGATGGCGCAATGCTGGTCACCGGTGATACCAAAGTTAGAATTTTTCCTCCGCAAGTTAAGGTGCAAAGCACCGTTGGTGCTGGTGACAGTATGCTGGCGGGAGTCATCATGGGACTTTATAAACAGAAAAACATGGTTGAATCCGCGCAATACGGTGTCGCCTGCGGGACGGCTGCTACATTAAACCCTGGAACTGAACTATGTCATTTGACAGACGTAGAACGTCTATATTGCATGATCAGGGATGCCGGCTGCAAGGCTGGCGTGTCTTAAATATGTTGAACCGGCACTTGCAAATCAGCTAGAAATCCTCGTCTGTCAGCCGGACTCAGCCGATCGGCAAATGAACATGCAGAACCCACCTACCTGGGCATCATGAAGGTGAAGGACTGAGCTGCGGGGAAAATACTCCATTTATATTGGCTATCCCGGCGATGAGTGCATCGGCATTAAACGAAATGCTGTCAATACCATGTCTGACCAGCAAACGCGCAAAAGACGCAGAATCACTGGGCGCCTGACCACAAATTCCTACTTTCCTGCCGCATATTTTACCCTGGTTAATCATCTGGGCAATTAGCAACTGAACTGCAGCATTTTGTTCATCGAACAGGTCAGCTACCAGAGCAGAATCCCTATCAATCCCTAAAGTCAATTGGGTTAAATCATTTGACCCAATGGAGAAACCATCAAATATTGCAGCAAATTCCTCGGCCATCAGCACATTGGCCGGTATCTCTGCCATTACAAAGACTTCAAGACCATGGTCTCCTTGTATCAGGCCAAATTCTTTCATCAGGTCGATCACTTTCCTCCCTTCTTCCACAGTACGGCAAAAAGGAATCATTAATTTCACATTGGTAAAACCCATTTCATTTCGTACCATCCGCATGGCTTCACATTCCAGTTGAAATCCTTCACGGTAACGCTCATGGTAATACCTGGAAGCACCGCGGAAGCCAATCATCGGATTCTCTTCAACCGGTTCAAAGTCCTGGCCGGCAATAAGACCTGCGTACTCATTGGACTTAAAGTCACTCATCCTCACAATGACTTCCTTCGGAAAAAAAGCAGCGGCAATTGTGGCCACTCCTTTGGAAAGCTTATCCACAAAAAATGCTTTTTTATCAGGGTGCTGCAGCGTAATCAGTTCCATATCTGCCCTATCCTTTTCATTGCTTATCTTTTCAGGATGCACAAGGGCCATCGGATGAATCTTTATCAGATTGCTGATGATAAACTCCATTCTAAGCAAACCCACACCATCATTGGGGTAAAAAGACAGCTCGAACGCCCGTTCCGGATCTGCGACAATCAACTGTACCTTTGGTGTTTGCGGAATTCGGATATCCTCAAGGTCAGTTACAGATTCGGTCCATTCTGCTTTACCCTGATAAACAAATCCTGTCTTGCCATCAGCACAATTCAGGGTAATAATCTCCCCGTCAGTAATCGTAGTAGTGGCATTTGTAGCGCCCACTATTGCAGCTGCTCCCAACTCCCTAGCAATAATTGCCGCATGACTGGTCCTTCCGCCCCTGTTGGTTACCATTCCTGCTACTTTCTTCAGGATCGGATCCCAGTCAGGACTAGTGGTATCTGTCACTAAAATATCTCCCGGATTAAGTTTTGCCGCCTGCAGGGGAGAACTCAGAATTCTCGCCGGGCCGGACACAATACGGCTACCAATTGCCTCTCCGGTGCACACAAGGATCCCCTTTTGAGCTAAATGGTAAGAGGTCAGCTGCAGTCTCTTTTTCTGTGAATGTACGGTCTCCGGGCGTGCCTGAATGATGTAAAGTTGCTGGCCGATACCATCTTTTGCCCATTCAAAATCCATAGCCTTCTGATAATGTCTTTCAATAATGATGGCCCATTTCGCTAACTTTTCGATTTCCTGATCCTCCAGGACAAACTTATTTTGCAGCTCCAGGGGAGTCAGCTTATTGATCGTTGCATTTACTTCATCCTCCTGATCCGCGTAAACCATCATCTGGTTCTTACTGCCCATGTTTTTTTGAATAATTGCCTTAAAACCCTGCTCAAGGGTAGGTTTAAAAACCAGGAACTCATCAGGTGTAACTGTTCCCTGAACGATATTTTCACCCAGACCCCAAACGCCTGCAATATGTACCACCTCTTTAAATCCGGATTCCGGCTCCAAAGTGAAACCAACACCTGAACACCCAATATCTGAGCGGATCATCTCCTGTATCCCAACAGAAAGAAATACTTTATGATGATCAAAGCCTTTATCCTCCCTGTATTTTATTGCCCTGTCGGTGTATAAAGATGCAAAACATTGCTTGACCGCATATAACAGGGCATAGCTTCCGCGAACGTTTAAATAGGACTCATGAAGACCTGCAAAGCTCGCCTCAGGTAAGTCTTCTGCCGTCGCGCTGCTGCGCACGGCAACCTCCTGTACACCATCATCAAACATCGCATCGTAAGCTCCGATTATCGACATTCCAAGGTCATTGGTCATTCTGCCGGACATCAACAGGTTCCTGGCCTGCTTTCCAATTTCTGCCAGGTTGGTATACCCCTGTCTGTCCAGTTCTTTCATCAGCGCAGCAAGTGGGAGTTCAAAACCATTGCAGCTGACAAAATATTTATAGGCAGCAGCAGTAACGGCAAACCCCTTAGGTATTAATATACCTTTTGGTGTTAAATGACTGAACATTTCTCCCAGAGAGGCGTTCTTTCCGCCAACCTCGGCAATATCATTAATGCCGATCTCACTAAATTTTTTGATGTAGTTCATCATGATAGAATTTAATTATGAATTTACTCACCGGTAGTTTTCCGGTAAACACTTAATAAGATATCTCTAAGGGCTAGGTGAAGGGAGAATACATGCTGATCAAAAAGCAATAATGTGCTCATGTGGCTATTATTTAATGTATGAAAGGTTAAGCATTACAATTCAAATAATTCATCATCTTTAACGACTTCTTCCACAAGCGCGAAAAGTACTCTTTTGGTATGGCGGAATTTATGGGTCAACTCGGTTATCAGCCGTCCCAGCCGGATGTGCATTGCTTCCAGGTCCTGAGGGTTTTCCAGGATCGCATCCTCTGAGATCAATTCTATCTGACTGAGGTGTTCACTAAGCAGTCTATCCAGTTCATAACGGTTATTTTCTATTTCCCCGAGTTCAGTTTCTAACGCACTGAGTTGTTGAGTAAATCGGGCTCCAGACAAGCGTACGAAATAGGCAGCCAGTAAACGGCGGAAGAAAACACCTTCAACCTTAAAAAACTCAAGGTCTTGAGCCCAGCTGTTAGCTGAAGAATGATAATTATTCAAGCGTGTAGCTAGTTTTACCGCGGTCTGCATAATTGAATGATTTGGTTATCAAATTTAAGCAGCTGAGACTGGAGCAAGTATGACGGTCGTCAGCTGATGCATTGATGCTGATCACAGATGAACTCAGTGGTAAGCCCCCCCTGTTAATTACTGTTTCTGTGAAAATACCAACAGTGGAATTTTAGTATGTCTGGAAAACTTCTGTGTATGGCTCCCCCTGAAGATTCGTTGAAGCAAGCTATGGCGGCGATGACATAGGGCGATCATATCCATATGCTCCTGTTCGGCAAGCCATTCCAGTCCATTGTCAATGTCTATGTTCCAGACATATTCAAACTTAATATGAGGATAATTTATAGTCAAGGCCGCACGATCCAGGAAGGCATCTATCTTATTTTGCAGTTTACCATCGGGAGTCACCTCCTTATCGGTAATATGAACAATGGTGATCTGCGCTTCAAATGCCTGTGCAAGTTCTGCGATAAATTGCAGTGAAACGATATCCTGTTCTCCGAAATCCGTCGCGAAAGCGATTTTGCGAAGCTTTTTAAAACTCGCCTCAAAAGGCACAAATAACACGGGGCTTTCCGCCTTTTCAATCATCTCCTTACTATTGCTCCCCAGCAGGAACTGGGTAAGCCCACCCGCACCAGCTATCCCCATCACCACCAGGTCTATTTTTCTGTGCTTAACCAGGGATGAGACCACTTCACAAACCGTTCCTGCACTTGCCTCATAGCTCAAGTCAGGGCAATGCTCCTCTTCAGGGGAGCAGGACAAATCGGTCAGCATTTTAACCATTTCATCCAGATCGCCGGTAACTTCCCTTTTTAAATCGGCATAGTCCATTAAAGGCCATGCGACCTGCGCGGCCATAGGTGCGTCCGCAGGTACTTTAATCGCATTGCAAAGCAATACATCTGCTTTGAGGCCTTTGGCAAGTTCCAGGCCGTAGCGCGCAGCGTTTTCGGCCGGAACCGAGAAATCTGTTGGAATTAAGATCTTTTTCATATTACAAAAAATAAATAGATACAGGATAGAAAACTGCTATAGCGGTTTGTTTCCGCAATCAGGGGGAAATACCATTAAGGGGATAGAGATTCTCTTTTTGAGTCTTTGGGTATAGCTGCCCCTGAACAGTTTATGAAGCACGTTGTGTTGACGATGGACCATGGCCAGCACCTGCATCTGGCCATATTCGGCCAGCCAGTCTAAACCATTGTCCACCTCCGAATCCAGCACGTGCTGATAATAAATCTTATGATAATTGACTTTGTTGGTCACCTCATTTAAGAATACATTTATTTTATTCCGCTGCTCAATACCCTCATCAGGAACTTTCTCGCTGATATGGACAATCAGAATTTCAGCATTAAACATCCGTGCAAAGCCGGCTAACGTGTGGATGATGCCGATATCGGTTTTACTCAGGTCTGTTGCAAAGGCAATCTTACGGATGCCCAAAAATCTGGCCTCATCGGGAATCAGCAGAAGAGGCGTTTTAGTGGCCTCAACCATCGCCCTGCTGCTGCTTCCTATTAGAAATTTCCCTATTCCTCCTGCCCCGGACATGCCCATGACCGTTAGACTTATTTCACGGTCGGCTGCAAAATTTGTTACCGCATCTGCCACGCTGCCTATGCCCACGGCATATTCAATCAAAGGGTGGAAGCTGTCGGGAGCTGTTTCCTGCTCATCTCTTTCCTTTAGTTTTTTGACATAACGTTTCAACTCCTGCTCAACTTCATACTCCAGACTCTCAAATGTGATTAACGGGGCTGAAACATGTGCTGCCAAGGGAACTTCCAGGGGAACCATGACCACGTTACACAATTTGACATTGGCTTTCATCTGTTTTGCAAGATGCATTGCATAATTGGCCGCATTTTTAGCTGAGCTGGAAAAATCAGTTGGGATTAAGATCTTTTTCATGGGATTACAATTTTGTGTTCAAATACCCGATTACGCTTCAAAGATGCTAAGTAACAGCAATTTAAATAGTGACAATCATCATCTTTAAGCATGATTATCGGCACTGGAGGAGGCCTGCTAGCTATGCTCAAAAAGCCATTGAAAAGGATGTGGTTTCTGTCTGGGTTTTAACCCATATTGTTTGATGCTTTTTTCCCGAATTAAATCAACAGCTTCCTCAATACTGTCGGTAACCAGAAACAGTTCTGTGTCTCCCCTTGTCACGGTTCCCTCCTTTTGCAAACGCAATATATAAGCGATCAGTTCCTGGTGAAATTCTTTGCCAAGGATGATGATCGGGAAATTACTGATCTTACGGGTCTGGATCAGGGTCAGCGCTTCAAAGAATTCATCCAGAGTGCCAAAGCCTCCCGGCATAACCACAAAAGCAAAGGAATATTTCACCAGCAAAACCTTCCTGATAAAAAAATGATTGATGTAAACCCATTTATCCAGATATTGATTTGGTTTCTGCTCGGAAGGAAGTTCGATATTGCAGCCCACTGAACGGCCGTTAACATCTTTGGCTCCTCTGTTTGCTGCCTCCATCAAACCCGGGCCGCCACCTGTAAGGATCGTAAAACCAAGTGACGCAAATGCTGCCCCAGCCTTTCTGGTCAGCTCATAATAAGGATGTCCTTCTTTGAAACGGGCAGATCCAAATACGGTAATACAGGGCCCCAGAAAATGAAGCTTCCTGAATCCGCGAATAAACTCCCTCATGGTTTTTAAGGTGAAGATAAACTCTTTCCACCTGGATTGCGGTCCGTCAAGAAAGACGATCTCGGATTTGCTCATGTCAGCTGTATTTTAATATTTACCGGTTGTCAATGATTCCTGGAGCAAGGAAGATTCAATAGAGATTTCTGGCCAGACTCCTGAGCTGCAGGGATAACAGTATTCTGAATATTCCCGACAATAAGAACGCGAAAGCGGTCCAAACGACAATGTTGATGGCGCCAAAAAGAGGATCTGCAATAATCAATACCGACAAAACGACAATCAGGATACCTGTCAGCAAAAGCCAGGCCCAGTCCAGTACTCCATAGGCACGAAGTTCAATAGAACTGCTTATGGCCATAAATCCCCTGAAGAGCATCCATAAGCCAATGATTACCGGCATGATCACCATGGTCAGTAACGGAAGATTTAAAAGATAGCCTCCAAGGAAAATGTCAATCAGCCCCCCACTCAAAGTCCAGCCCCAGCCATGAAGCCTTTTGTGGTTACTTACCGAAAAGGTCACTTCAAAAATCCCGGCAAAAATCATCCCGAAGGCAAACAACAGGCTTAGGGAAAGATAAGACGAGACTGGGGCGGCAAGCATCCAGATTCCCAGTCCTATAAATAATACTCCGGAACAAAACATCAGCCACCAGTATTGTGCAGCGTCATTATTGAGATAGGTAGTTTTCATGATATTTTATATTAAGATGAGGCTTATTTCCAGCTCAAAGTTTCATAATCCATAAAAAAAAATACATGACAAAGATCACCGGAACCGCTGATGGTGATCACCGGCTGATCCAGAAAATCAAGTTAGGTTTGAACTGCATACCACATAATTACAGATGATGAAAAAGATTCTTGTGACAACAGATTTCTCCACAAACTCAAAGGGGGCATTGCGTTTTGCCATGCAACTTGCCATGCAAAGTGACTGCCAGATCACATTTTTCCATTCCTACCTGGTCCCAAGACCAAGCAGATGGAGTGAGAGGGTTTTCAATTCCTTTGAAAACAGCGAATTTGCGAAAATCAACAAGAAACTGCGCAGGTTTATAGCCGGTGTATATAAATCGCTTAGGCTATCCTTCACAGAACCTTTGCATTGCGTTGCAAAACAGGGAGCAAATCCTGACCACAATATCATGACCTTCGCGAAGGAAAACAGTTTCGATTACATTTGCATCAGCAGGAATGGAAATGGCAAAACCAGTCGATTGCTTGGATCCAATACAGCCACCCTGATCAAAAAATCTGAAGTTCCAGTCATCGCTGTTCCTCCATTCTACAAAAGAACCGAAATCCTCAGTATCTGCTACGCATCAGATTTGTTTGATCTTGACGATGAGCTAAAGAAAGTAACAAGCTTCAGCACCTCGATCGATGCAAAAGTGACCCTGTTGCACCTTAAAACCCCACTGGATTACCTTGCCGACACCCGGACCTTCAACACTTTAACCCAAAAACTCAATAAACACCACATTAGTGCAGTTTTCGACACCCTCGATTATGAAAAAACATTGATCGCAAACATCAACAAAAATATAAAAAGCATCAAACCGTCAATATTAATTATGTTCAGCAATCAAAGGAGAACAATTTTTGAAAAAATCTTTTTATCCAGTATTTCTGCTGAATTTTCTTCCGTTTCCAAGCTTCCATTACTGGTTTTCAGGAAGAAATAGCGATACAATTCATTCACCTGAATTATCAAACTCAATACATTTAATTTTTCCAATCATGAAAGCAATTTTTTACAGCACAAAATCCGTTGAGAAATCCCTGATGCTACATGCCAATAACCAAAGGCATGACCTTGTTTTTACCACACGGACATTGAGTACGGAAACCACCTCATTTGCCGAGGGGGCAGATGCAGTGGTCGTCTTCACCAATGATAACGTCACCGCACCTGTTATTCACAAGCTGGCAGCTTTAGGGATAAGGTACATTGCCACCAGATCTGTTGGAATAGATCATATTGACAGGGTCACCGCAGAAAAATATGGAATAAAGATCGCAAACATACCGGCCTACTCACCCCAGGCGATTGCTGAACATGCTGCCGCCCTTGCCCTTGCATTAAGCCGTCATCTGGTGCAGGCAAGCCAACAATGTCAACATTTTAACTTTAGCCTGAATAACTTAATTGGCTTTAATTTCTACGGAAAAACAGTAGGCTTGATTGGCCTGGGACACATCGGCAAGGCGGCAATACCAATTTTCAAGGGACTTGGGTGCAAAATTATCGGATATGATATCCTCCCCGGGCAGAATTTACCCGACATTGAGATGGTTGACCTGGATGCTCTGTATAAAAATGCTGACGTCATTTCCCTCCATATCCCGTTAAATGAACAGACCAAACAAATTATTGACTGCACGAGCATTGAAAAAATGAAAACAGGAGTGATGATCATCAATACCGCACGCGGAGGTTTGATCAAAACAACAGACGCCCTGGATGCGCTGAAAAGAGGTAAAATCGGCTATTTAGGCCTTGACGTGTATGAAAATGAGCATGGCTTATTTTTTGAAGATCATGAAGCAGACCAGGTCAGGGATCCGCTATTGTCGGAACTGATGAGGATGCCTAATGTACTGATTACACCACATCAGGCATTTCTAACCACTGAAGCTTTGGAAGAAATAGCCCACGAAACGATAAATACCCTTAACAGCTGGGAAAATTGATTTTTATTAATGCCCCGGATTGATGAAGATAAAATGGGTGCGGTTTTAAGGTGTAATTTACAAGAGGCTTGCTCTTTTTTTTCTATTTGCGTCTCAACAGCAGGAAAAACCAGGAAATTTTTCGCACCTAAGATTCAATCAGAACATGACATAAATAACATAAGATATTGATAAACATTATTATAAACTCAAATAAATACTGTACTTACTTTATATCAATATATCCATTTAAGTGAAGTAGATTTCGGAACAAATTTTAATTTTTATCTGTGTTAATGGAAAATAATTGCCTAACTTACCATCTGTCACACTTTAAGTTTTTTACCTTCATCTGGAATCATGAAAACTGTATTGATCATCGAAGACGACAACGATATCAGGGAAGGCTGTGCGGAGATACTGGAACTATCCGGATACAAAGCACTTAAGGCTAATAACGGAAAAGCAGGAATCGAGCTTGCCAGCCAGCATAAGCCTGATATTATTTTGTGCGACATTATGATGCCCGAACTGGATGGATATGGAGTGTTGTATTTACTCGGCAAAAACAGTGCTACCTCTGAAATACCATTTATTTTCCTGACCGCCAAGACCGAACGGATTGATTTCAGAAAGGCCATGGAAATGGGTGCTGATGATTACCTGACCAAGCCTTTTGATGATATGGAATTAATCACTGCAATAGAAACCAGAATCAACAAATGGCAAAAACAGAAAGATGCCTACCGCAGTACATTAAATCACCTGGAGAGACTATCGCTGAACCCGGGAGATGGGATGAACGAGCTTAAAGCGCTTATTGCCGGCCGTAAAATCAAACGCATAAAAAAAAAACAGGTGCTGTTTTATGAAGGAGACAGCCCTCAGGGATTATACCTGCTTATGGAGGGCAGCATCAAAATGATCAAACGAGCCCTTGATGGTCGGCAATTGATCACCAGTTTATATAAACCAGACGACTACATCGGCCTGGACTCGCTATTGCTTGAAGAAGCGTACACTGAGACTGCTGAGGCAACGGAACATACTTCGGTTTGTTTATTGCCAAAGGAACTTATTGTAAACTTATTGAACAAATATCCGGAAGTAAGTCGTCAGTTTATCAAAATATTGTCCAAAGACATCCACCAAAAAGAAGAACAGCTATTAGAACTGGCCTACCTTTCGGTACGAAAACGCATCGCACAGGTGCTATTGCGTTTAAGTAAGACCTCAGCCTCTCCCATCCTGTTAAACATATCAAGAGACGAGCTAGCTGAACTGGCCGGAGTTGCCCTGGAAACAGTAAGCAGAACACTTTCAGATTTTAAGGAAGAGGGCCTGATAGAAAAGAATGGCAATCAGCTATGCCTGATCGACATTAGTCGCATCACCAAGTTGAAGAACTAATCTGCTGTAAAAGGGTCCTGCTGATGACAAGCGCATTTTCATCATTTCGCCAGGCAGTTCGTTTAATTGGCTGCATAAACTAATAATATAAAAACGAGAATTCTGATAAAATGAACCAACCCAGTTCAAAACTTCTAGCTGAACCACAGACTGGACTGAGGGATGAAGGATCGGTTTGACGCTAAAGTTCAATTTTATCGGTGAGCTGATTATATTCCTCGAGTAAAACAATGTACTTCCGCATCCAGTAATGCACATGCTCTTCTGGAAGAGAGGGGTCTGACAATTTAAGATGCGTTTTATCTACCTTACCAGGTTGATCATCACTGAAACTCAAATCCTCACCAAGCTCTTTGCTGAAATCATGGTTGATGATCCTTCCTATAGCTGATAAAAGACTTATATCTAATGTACGCTGTTCAAACCAGTTATACAAAGTCCTTCGAGAGACCTTCATTCTTCTGGATACCTCACTAATGCTTATTTCCTCACGCCGAACTGCACGTTCCAGGATTCCCAACACATACGCCCCATAATAATTCTTAACAAAATTCACTTCATAAATTATCGGCGAGGCTGGGCTCACTCATTCCATAAAGCTGGTTTTCCAGGGTTTCATCCAAATGATAAATATCCTTGTAAAAAACCGGCAGTCCTTCCTGGATCTCACAAGTGAGGTATGTGATCTTAACCGGAACCGGGTTCCTCAGTATGAAGTTCCTTTTCTGATAGGCATTTACCGACTTCTGCATCAAGGGAATTTTACTTTCTGAACCATCGTACTTTAGTAGCAATTCAGCCAGTCTCTCCGCCTGCTGAACCCGGATGCATCCATGACTTAGCGCCCTTAGATCTCGCTCAAAAAGTGCTTGATTGGGGCTGTCGTGTAAATAAATATTGAATTTATTTGAGAATTGAAATACCAGCGCGCCTAAAGAGTTGTCGCAAGCATTGGACTGCCGGGCAAAATAATGCGCCGGATTACTATTTATCTGTCTTATCCTGTAACTGTTTATTGCAATATGCTTTCCCTTGATATCGTATATCTCATAATGATTGTGCTCAAAAAAATCCGAGTTTTTAATAGCCTGTGGCAAGAGCGTTTGCGTAAAAACATGTTGTGGAACCTTGCGGTCCGGTCCGGTAGTAATTTGAGTTACACTACTGCTCAACACAGGCGTTTGTGTTTCAGCTTTGCCCACGATTGCCTTAAAATCATAAGTGGTATCTTTTTCGTGTAGCTTTACTGAATAGGACGGAATATTGATGTGGATATAATTAAATCCATTAATATTCGCCCATCTTAGTCTCTCCATATTAATGGCAATTTTTCTTGCCTCAGTTTCGGGCACTTCATAACAGTCGTCGACATACTGTCCCTTTATCAGTCTCATATAACTTTGTAGTTGCTCATATTCCTTAGTCTTTGGTTGTACGCTGAGCAGGGTCAACATGAAGTCCTTTCCTTTTAGCGCACCGATGAGCTCAGATTCGGCACTAAATCCCTTTAACCCTCCACCATCTATCTTTGCTGAGCTAACTTCAGGGTTGAGCTTTCCGTAATGCAAATGGTTCATAAAAGTAATCAGCGCATCAGTCAGCAACAGATCATACTGAGCTTTGGCTACCTCACTGACCTTTTCAGGCTCATTGATCATGGTTCTTAAGCTGTCATAGGACAGTTTTTCTGGATGGTAATCGTTATGATTAAGTCCAAATTGAAGCACACAGTCCAGCAAAAGCATCCCCGTCCAGGTTTGGCCCGCCTTGTCTTTAGGTTTGATCCATGCATAATTAAAGCCGTTTGCCTTATAAAACCTTTTGACAGAGTTTGGATAACACAATTCAATACCGAAGGTTGACTTTTTCATTTCAGCTAAGATTGCCTGCTGAGATTTGGCTTCCTGGCATTTTACTGCTGAAACAGCACCTAACAAAAATACCAAATTCACTAAAATCTTCATATCCATTAAATTAAACCCTAAATTTCCAGGTTATTACGCGACTATTTAATGATCCGCGTCACGGATTAACTTGATTTAACACAGCTTTTTAAACCAGGAAGATCTGTTAAAAGACTCCTTATCGATTAAATTCCATGAAAGCTGTTCAGTGGTCTTGTCATTAATAAATAAGCAAAACGATCTTTTCTGAAGACCCCAGTCTGAAACCAAGCCATTTTCCCCTCAAAACGTGATGAATATCATGTATAAAACTGAGCTCCATCAATTGAAAAACAGTGAATTAAGGGAACATTTACACATTATTAAACCTTATGTTATGACACCTGCAACAACAATTGAAAACAATGAACTCGAAACAGAGTTACAGGAACTATTCCTCATTGGCAAGCAATGGACCACTGACCTGTCGTTTATCGAATGCGAATTGACCACGCTTAATAAGCTCTTTAAAAAAGCTTCCTTTATGCTGATCAAAAGTGATTTTGACAGACTTTCAGGTCTAAACCGTATTTGCGCAGATTTGAAAAATAGACTACGCGAATATTTCGGGCAACTTAAACCACTGATTACAGATCCAAAACAAACTATTGACTTCAGTTTAATAGATCAATATACGTTGCTGGAACGGGAATTGGAAGAGGCTCTGCAGCGCCTGCAGATATTCAAAAACAAAATCTTTCAAACCAATAAGCATCAGCTAAAAAATCCCAGTTCGACTACATCGTAAATCTGCTGAAGCGGATTGCGATCGGGAAATATGGGGGCCAACTTCAAAGAGTCTTCAGATTTTAATATCATATTTACGTATGAAATTTCTAATTATTGAAGACGAAGAAGGCTTAAGGCAAAGTATTGACCAGTATTTGACGGCTGAAGGAAATATTTGTGACTGTGCTTCAAATTATGAACAGGGATATCAAAAATTGTCTATTTACGATTATGACTGCGTTTTATTGGATTTAACCCTTCCTGATGGAGAAGGGCTTCAGCTCTTAAAGTATCTTAAAAAGCTCAATAAGGCAGATGGCGTACTCATCATTTCAGCGCGCAATTCCCTGGATCAGAAAATTGAAGGATTAAGCCTCGGTGCTGACGACTACCTGATCAAACCTTTCCATTTATCCGAACTTTATGCCAGAACACTAGCGATTATAAGACGACGTAATTTCAATGGAAACAGCCTTTTGAGTTTCAATGAACTGGAAATTGACACCGCCTCAAAGGAAGTCAAAGTAAATGGCCAGCTTGTGTACCTAACCAGAAAAGAATTTGACCTTCTTTTATATTTCCTGGTCAACAAAAACAAGGTGATTTCCAAATCCGCGGCAGTGGTGCACATATGGGGTGATGAAGCGGACATGGCAGATAGTTTTGATTTCATTTATACACATATTAAAAATGTAAGGAAAAAACTGACAGATTCCGGCTGCAAAGACTATTTTCAATCGGTTTATGGAGTAGGTTATAAATTCACCGATGCATGAAATTATTTACCAGTTACAACAGCATTTTATCTGTCATTACCCTTACAGGCCTCTTGATTATAGGATTCTTATTTTATCAGACATTAGGTCAATACATCAACAGGCAGATCGAGGACCACTTATATGAGGAGCTCCTGGAAGTAAAAGACTTTGCTCATGTTAAAAATATTCTGCCATCCCCCGAAGGTTTCGATGATGTAATCGTGGAGTATAAAAAAATACATAAGCTGAGCAATAGCCGCAGATCGTTTGCTGACACAAATTTCTACAATCCTAAAAAAAAACATAAAGAGTCTGCAAGATACCTGAAAACACAATTGGTGCTGAACGGGCAACCTTACGAAATACTCATCATCGCCTCAAAATTTGAACGTCAGGAACAGATCAAAAGCATCATCCTGATCATTTTATTACCTGTCATAGCGTTGTTATTGATTTTGTGGCTGGTCAACAAAATCCTGATCAGAAGAATGTGGTCGCCATTCAGACAATTATTAACAAACATCAAGGCATTTAACATTAATCAGGAGAAGGTTTTTGAGCCAATCCAAACCAATATTGAAGAATTTAAAGAACTGAACAAAGCTGTTCTTGAAGTATCCTTAAAGGTAAAATCGGATTATAAAGAGATCAAGCTGTTTACTGAAAATGCAGCCCATGAAATGATGACGCCTCTTGCAGTGATCAACTCCAAACTTGACACCCTGCTGCAGTCCAATTCACTGGGGAAAGAAGAAAGTGAAATCCTGTCAGATCTGTATAAAGCCACCTCGAAACTAACAAAATTGAATCAGTCTCTTTTACTCCTGGTGAAAATTGACAACAATCAGCTCCAGGCAAGGGAAGAAATTAACCTTAAGACTTTAATTGAAGAGAAACTCGGTTACTTCCAGGAACTCATTCAAAAAAGGAATTTGAACATACAATCAGAACTCGCCGAATTTATCATTTATGCCAACCGCTCCTTAGTAGAGATTTTGGTGAATAATCTTTTCAGTAATGCCATAAGACATAATTACGACGGAGGGTCCATTCGGATTACATTGACCGAAGATAACCTTGATTTTTCCAACACCAGCACACAGATGGGCCTGGATCCTTTAAAAATCTTTGAACGNTTTTATAAAGACAACGCCTCTGATGGTACGGGACTGGGACTGGCCATNTTGAAACAAGTATGTATAAGAAAGAATTATCAGTTGAGTTACTGCTATCAACGGGAACAACACCACTTTAAGATTGTCTTTAAGCATTCCGAAAATAAAAATTAGATGACAAAACCTTAACATATTTTAACACACAACTTCACAATGTCTTCAGAATTCCCATAGATATTAGATTCATCAAAAGGCATACTGATGAAAATATTACTAATTATACTATTATCATTTGTTCCAGCTTCCTTAATCTGGAATGGCAATTTCAATGAGGCACAGCAGCAGGCTAAAGCCGGTCATCAACAGATCTTAATCAATTTTTCAGGATCTGACTGGTGTGGTCCATGCATTCGTTTAAGAAAAGAGATCTTCGAATCCGAAACCTTTGAGAATTACGCCAAACCACATTTGGTACTGGTGCGCGCAGATTTCCCCCGTCAAAAAAAGAATCAGTTGTCTGCAGCACAAATTGAACAAAATGAGGCTCTGGCAGAAAAATATAACCCGGACGGTAAATTTCCTTATACCCTGCTGGTGAACGAAGATGGAAAAGTCTTAAAATCCTGGGATGGCTATCCAAATGAAAGTCCTGAAAAGTTTGTTCAGGAAATCAAAACCACAGTATCCGGTAATTAACAAGCAATGAGAATCAAAGAATCCTGTCAGCGTATATTGAAGCTAATGGGCAATCGGTTTGAGTTCACGGTGATTGCTGAGGATGAAGCTGCCGGCCGAAAGGCAATTGATGCAGCTATAGCAGAGGTGAGCCGGATTGAAGCGCTGTTCAGCACTTTCAGAGACAGCAGTCAGACTAGCCTGATCAATCAGCATGCGGGTATAAAACCCGTAAAGGTAGATAAAGAGGTGGTTTCCCTTATCCAGCGGGCCATAAAAATATCGGATATTACCCAGGGCGCTTTTGACATTACTTATGGTTCTATTGATAAAAGCCTGTGGAATTTTGACATCAACATGACCTCGCTTCCGGAGGTTGAAACTGCGCTTCAATCGGTAAGTCTGATCAACTATCAAAACGTAATAATAGACACAGAAAATTCGACAATAATGTTGAAAAACAAGGGTATGCGCATTGGATTTGGCGGAATTGGAAAAGGGTAT
>Ga0065704_10070193_pt1 | contig 98570 bp, 88 predicted proteins | sample SwiRhicommuniRL2_FD_59091 | JGI IMG/M metagenome (GOLD analysis project Ga0065704, IMG submission 59091) | Switchgrass rhizosphere bacterial communities from Rose Lake, Michigan, USA - RL2 v2 (version 2) | ecosystem: Host-associated > Plants > Roots > Rhizosphere > Soil | place: East Lansing, MI | reverse complement strand
GCAAAGGCATAGAGGATGGTTAGCGCCAGGATGATGAAGGCACCCGGCAGAACGAAAAGCAGCCCCGCCGCAAGTCCGCCGCGCGGGCCGTGGAGCTTCCAGCCGATCCAAGTGGCGAGTTGCTGTGCTTCGGGTCCCGGCAACAAGTGGCAGAAGTTCAGCGCGTGGAGATATTGCTCCTCTTCGACCCACCGTCGTTCATCGACCAGTTCGCGGTGCATGAGCGCGATCTGCCCGGCGGGACCGCCGAAACTCAAAAATCCGATGCGCATGAACACACGGATCATTTCGCGAAACTCAGGATGAACGGTATTTGCCATTTACGACCCCATGCCTTTTCATCCGCCAAAAAGCGGGCGAGTAAGGCAACGCTTGGGCCGTAAAGCCTGACCGGGAGGCTGCTGTTACCCCGATGGCTCAATCTTCCCGCCTAAATATCCGAAAATCAAGTGGCCGATTAGAATTCAGCCTTTAGCGTCGTAAATCTGCGCGGGTGGCAAGCGCGGAATGCGCAAATGACAAAATGGTGATTGCCAGCTCCTGCAATTGTCGAGTTGATCATGCGGTGTCCGGGGACCGGTCTTCTTTTTCTTTGCGTTCGCCGTTCTCAACGTCCCGGCAAAAGCGCTCGAACTCGGCGACTTGCAGATAGCGCAACCTGTCCAAGTTTGCCCTCACGCGGTTTTCGTTTACGGTGCGGCCCCGAGCATGAGCGACATCCTGGAGATTCGGCGAAACGCGTGCCTGACAGAGTGATCCATCCAAGCAGACGTCTCATGTTCGTCGCGGTGGTTTGGCTGGCGCTGATCACGGCGGCCTTTTGCGCTGTCTGGCCGGCGGGCATGCCTCTGTCCAAACCGTTTGGCTCCGCCTTCAGCCCTGCAACGGCCGAAGTCGCCATCCGCGGGCGGACAGAGCAATTCCGGGCCAAGGTCGAACGCATCGCGAGCGGCGATGCTCAGCCGTCGACAGACTTTACGCCGCCGAGCCATCAATCCGCCATTTTTCAACCTGCAGAGGTTCTTCCGCCACCGCCTTCGCATGACGGCCACCCGCTGAGCTTCGGCCTGCCTGCCGATCCTCCTTCAAGCGTCGGCATCCAGCGGCCATACCCGCGAGGGCCACCGATCTCCTGACATTGGCCGATCGCGCTCAGCGATCGATCCGACAAATGAGCGACGCCGCCCACACTTGGGGGCAGGTTCGCTCGTATTGGGAGAGCAATCATGGACGACAAACAAAAGCCGCCGCCCTGGTGGTTCGCGCCCGCGCTTGTCGGAGGCATGGTGGGTGCGGTCGCGCTGATGGTCGCCGCGATCGTGGCAACCTGACCGGCGGAAGCAACCAACGGGCTTTGCCGGCGGAATTCCGCGCCAAGCCCAAAGGAGAACAGGGAGAAAGAATGCACCATTACACACCGCTTATCGCAATGATCGTGGCAGGCCTGGGGGTCGCCTTCCTGATGGGGGCGCTCGCGCACCGTCTGAAGGTATCGCCGATAGCCGGCTACCTTTTGGCAGGGGTCGTTGTCGGGCCATTCACGCCGGGCTTCGTCGGCGACATGGGCCTGGCGAACGAGCTTGCCGAAATCGGCGTCATTCTCCTGATGTTCGGGGTCGGCCTGCATTTCTCGCTCCGCGATCTTCTTTCAGTCAAGAACATCGCGATTCCTGGCGCGCTGGTGCAGATCGCTTCTGCGACGCTGCTGGGCATGGCTCTGTCGTGGGCGAAGGGATGGGGGCTGGTCGCCGGGTTCGTATTCGGATTGGCGCTCTCCGTGGCGAGCACCGTCGTGCTGCTCCGTGCGCTCCAGGCCCGCAATCTTGTCCAGACGGAACGCGGCCGGATCGCCGTTGGCTGGCTGATCGTCGAAGACCTGGCGATGGTGCTCGCGCTGGTCCTGCTTCCCGCGCTGGCCGGCTTCATGAATGGAACTTCCGAAAGCGGTGTCTCGTCCCTCGTCGCACCGCTGGCTGGCACGCTTTTCAAGGTGGCGGGGTTCATCGCGCTCATGCTCATCGTGGGCCGGCGCGTCATCCCGGCGGCCTTGCATTGGGTGGCGCATACCGGATCACGTGAACTGTTCCGCCTGGCCGTCCTGGCCATCGCATTGGGGGTCGCGTTCGGTGCGGCCTTCGTGTTCGACGTCTCGTTCGCGCTCGGCGCCTTCTTCGCGGGCATGATCCTGGGCGAGACCCCGCTCAGCCGCCGGGCGGCGGAAGAGACATTGCCGCTGCGCGATGCCTTCGCGGTGCTGTTCTTCGTTTCGGTCGGCATGCTGTTCAACCCTGCCGTAGTGCTCGAACAGCCGCTTCCGTTGCTGGCGACGGTTGGTATCATCATCCTCGGCAAGTCAATCGCTGCCTTCGCGATCGTCCGCGCTTTCGGTTATTCGAGCGGCAAGGCGCTTACGATTGCCGCCAGTCTCGCGCAGATCGGCGAATTCTCTTTCATCCTCGCCGCGCTGGGAACGCAACTCGGCGTACTGCCGCCCGAGGGTCGCGACCTGATCCTGGCAGGCGCGATCATCTCGATCTTCCTCAACCCTTTCATCTTCTCGCTTATAGTGAGCCGTCCCCAGGAAGCGGCTGCAGATGAAGAGCAACGGCAGCAAGCTGCGGCGAAAGGGCACGTCATTCTCGTCGGCTATGGCCGGGTCGGCCGGCTGATCGCCCGCGAGCTGAAGAATCGGCAAAGACCCTTCATTGTCATCGAGGATCAACCGGACATGGCCCGGCAGGCAGAAGCCGACGGCATCGAGATCCTGAACGGCAATGCGCTCGATCCGCGAACCCTGGAAGCCGCCGGCATCGCGCAGGCGGGCATGTTGCTCATCGCGATTCCCGAGGGTTTCGAGGCTGGAGCGATGGCCGCGCATGCGCGCGAACTGACCTCGCAGATCCGCGTGATCGCGCGGGCCCATTCCGATGCGGAGGTCGAGCATCTCGAACGGCTGGGCGTTTCCGAGGTCGTGATGGGAGAGCGCGAGATTGCAGCGCGAATGTCATCGCTCGTGGCCGATGGTGGCCGGCTCGCCGCCATGCCGGCAAAGAGTTGAATGATGGTTCATCATATCGTCGCGGTTGTGACGGACGGAAATCCCGACCGAAGCCCGTCAAATGCGGTTACGTCGCCACAAGCGACGTAACCGCATCACAATGATGTCGGGCCGCCTCGCAGATTGGCGGCGCGTCGCCGCTGCGACCATCATCGTCGGGCCAGGGTCAGTGGGTCTGCCCGAGCGGGCTGCTTGTCATTCGCCGAATGTCCCTATGTACAAGCCTGGCGTGTGGCCGGACTTTCCGGTGGGATCCTTGATTGCAAAGGCGATACGGCGGCCGTCGGGGGATACGATGGACTGATGCGCCTGCGCTCCGGATGGGCTGACATGGGTGAGAGCGCGGCGTGACTTGCCGTCCATCGTGATGACGAAGATATCGAAACCCTTGCCGGAGTTGGCTGCGGCGATCTGGGCCGCATCGCTTTTGCCCGCGAAGCGCAGGATCTGCTCGACACCCGGCTTGATATGGGCGCTGATCCCTCGATAGGGCCCATCCGGATCAGAATGAATATTCGCTTCTTCCAGCCCGAAGCGCTCGTCCGGGAAGACATGGGTTTCATTGTGGGAAGGGGTGGCATAGACCTTGCTCACGGCCTTGGTCGCGATGTCGACTTTATACATCTCGCTGTCGAGAGCGTCCATCTCCGTCGTCCAGAACATGACGCTGCGCCCGCCGTCGATGAAGTCATAGGCTTCGGGGAAGCTGGCGGGGCCGGGCTGACCGGGGCGGTAGGTGTAGAGCGCCTGCTGGTCCGCAAGGTGCGCGGTTCGTCCGTCGCTGACAAGCCGCGCCATGGTGAGTTCCAGACCCGTCGCAGTCGTACGCGACCATGCGATGTTCACCGATCCATCGGCATTGGCGCTGCGTGCGATCGCGATGTCGCCCATGACCCCGCTGTTCAGCGAGACAGGGCGGGCGAGGGTCCTGGACATCCAGAACAGCTGGGTGCGTGCCGCGTCTGCCGCCCCGCCGCTGCCGCCCTTCATCCCCGGCGCGGACTCGATCAGAAAGCTGTTGTCGGGCAAATAGAAGATGCGGGTGACGTATTGCGTGTCGCCGAATTTGCAGGTCAGGCAGCGCACCTTCTTCGTGCGCACGTCGATCTCGTAGGCGGGGCCATCGACCAGATCGTCCTTTGTAAAGGCGATGCGGCGGCCATCGGGCGACCAGTTGGGCCGGTTGCCCCAGTCCAGAAGGCGTTCCTGCTGGAAGGGCGCTGTCAGATAGTCGATGCCGGCGTCCTTGGCCGTGGCGGCAGACAGGCTCACGGGCAAGTTTGCGGTCAGCAATGCTGCTTTCAGAATGCGGGCGGCAAGATTGGGCTTACCGCCTGCGAGAAAATTGGTCACGCGCCAGACTCCTTTGGTCTACGTTGTGGAAGATATGTCCGGGTGGCATTCCAGGCTTTGCAGCACGGCGTCGCGGCCGGGTATGGAGGCAGCGGCGCCGAGGGACCGGATTGCGATGGACGCAGCGGCATTCGCTTCCACAGCAGCCCGGCCGATCGCGTCGCCTCGCGCAAGGCCTGCGGCCAGATACCCGCAAAAGCAGTCGCCTGCGCCGGTCGTGTCGACCACCGTGGCCTGTCGCCCCGCGATGCGCTGGATTTCGTCCGCCTTGATGATCGCCAGCCCTTTCGCGCCCAATGTCACGAGCAGGCTCTGGTCGGGCTGCAACCCTAGCAGGCGCCTGCTGGACAACAGGCTGTCATCGTCCAGCGCAAGCCCGGCGTCCGACCCGGCGAGCACGGCCAATTCGCCTTCGTTGACGATCAGTAGATCGCACAGGGGCAGCAAGGAAAGCGCGGCGATGGATGCAGGCGCGGCGTTGAGGATGGTGCAGGCGCCGGCAGCCCGGGCGTTTTGGAACAGGGCGGCTGTGGCCGCAACGGGGGTTTCCATCTGGGCAAGGCAGACGTCGTCGGGCCCGAGATCGACTTGCGCAGCCATCGCGGCGTCCACATCGCTGTTCGCGCCGGCAATGTGGATGATCTGATTATCGATCGGCGATGTCGCTACCACCGCGCAGCCAGTGGCGGAGGAAGTGGCACGTACGCGGCCGGTATCGACGCCGTAGCTGTCGAGCGCTGCGACCATGGCGGAGCCGTCCTGATCCATGCCGACAGCGGCCAGCAGGATGCAGGGCGCGCCCGCGCGCGCTGCGCCGACGGCTTGATTGGCGCCCTTGCCGCCGAGCTGGCGAGTCAGACTGATCCCCGACACGGTCTCCCCCGCACAGGGGAGGCGCGGCGTGCTGACCAGAAGGTCGATATTGATGCTGCCCAGCACGACGACCTTGCCCGCCATGATCAGTCGCCCTGTTCGAGCATCGCGAGCTTCGCTACGCGGCGGCGGAAATGTTCTTCGTCGCTGAACTGCGCGGCAAGGAAATGACGGATGATGTCGAGCGCGATCTGCGGGCCGGTGATCCACGCGCCAATGCACAGCACATTGACGTCATCATGCACCACGGCCTGCCGCGCGACATAGGTATCGTGCGCAACCGCTGCGCGGATGCCGCGCACCTTGTTGGCGGCGATGCACGCGCCCGCGCCCGTGCCGCACAGCAGGATGACGCGATCCGTGTGCTTGTCGAGGATGGCTTGCACCGCCCGGCGGGTGATGTCGGGAAAGTCCACCGGTTCTTCCGACTGCGCGCCGACATCGATGATCCGCCCGCTATGGCGGCCCAACAGGTCCAGAACGGGCGGGCGGAGCGGGAAGCCGGCATGATCGTTGGCAAAGCCGATCACCTCGCGAAAGGGGATATGCTGTTCGTCACCGGACAATGTTTCTGGTTTGCTCATCTATGCCCCCGCCCCTGTGCCAGCGCCGCGTCCGAAGTCCTTCACCGGCAGAATCGAACTGCCCACTGGCGCTTTGATTGCGCTGTGGTATTACCAGTTTAAAGTCTGATCAAGGGGCAGGGGTGAATGACGCAGACCAAGGAGTGCGCGATCGAGCGGGGCAGGCTCTCGGCCTTCTGCGTGACGGCACTGGCGATCCAGGCTTACGCGACCCTGGTCACGGTGTTCCTCCCTGAATTTTACGCCAACGCGCTGGCGCTGCCGGTAGCCGCAGTCGGCACCGCCTTCATGACCGTGAGGGTTCTGGACCTGATGATCGACCCGCTGCTGGGCGGGATGATGGACGCCACGCGTTCTCGCTGGGGTCGCTATCGCCCGTGGCTGGTCGCAAGCGCGCCGATCCTGATGCTGTCGACTTATGCGCTGTTCCAGGCCGAGCGCGGTGTCGGCATGGCCTATCTGTGGGCATGGCTGTTCATCGCCTTCATCGGATTTTCCATGATCGTGCTGTCGCACCTGGCCTGGACCGCGACCCTTGCCACCGGCGCGGCGGAGCGAACGCGAATCTTCGCCTGGTGGCAGATCTTCGCTACGGCCGGGCAGTTTTCCATTCTCGCGATATTGCCTTTGGTCGCGAGGGCCTATCCGGGCGATCCGGCGGCAGGAATGCACGCCGCTGGCTGGGTCATGATCGTCCTGATCCCTGCCGCGATCCTGTTGGCGCTCAAGACCATGCCCGAAAAACAGCCGGCTGCAGGCGCCCAGTCCGCCTTGGCGCTGCGCGATTATGTCGCGCTCTTTTCGCAGGGCCCGGTCGTGAGGCTGGTGCTGGCGGACTTGCTCATTGCCCTGTCGACCGGCGTTGCCAATGCCGTGGCGCTGTTCTTCTACATGGGGCAGCTGGGGTTCGACCGGGCGGCCGCCAGCACGCTGATCCTGATCGCCTATGCCGCCGCCTTTGCCGGCACGCCGCTGTTCGCGAAGCTCGCGGGGCGGATCGGCAAGGCGCGCGCGCTTCAAGTCGGAGCCATGATACAGGCTGCGCTGCAACTGCTCATGGCGATGCAGCCTGCGAACGCCTTCTGGCTGACGGCTGCCAATGTCGCGGCGCTTGGCCTGTGCATACCCATAGCCTGGTTCCTGCCGCGCGCGCTGATGGCCGATGTCGCCGACGCCACGCGTGCTCGCTTCGGCGTCGATCGCACGGGACTGCTCTATGCGACGCTCAACGGATCGATGAAGTTGGCGCTGGGGCTGGCGGTCGGCCTTGCCTTCCTGCTGCTCGGCTGGCTGGGCTTCGATCCGGCCCAGGCCAGCGACCCGCGCAACGCCTTGCCACTGCGGACGCTGATCGGCATCGTGCCCGCGCTGTTTTCCTTCGGTGTGGTTCTCTGCATGATGCACTATCCCGAAACTTCCCTGCGGGAGGCGAGCCGCAAGGCTGCGCCAGCCTGATACTTCCAAACTGCCTGATACTTCCAGACTGAAAGATACTGTCGATGAATCGCCGCGACCTTCTTAAATCCTCCGCCCTGTTGATGCTCGTGAGCGGCACGCCCGCGATGGCGCGCCGCAAGGCCCCGCCGCTGCTGGGGGAAGATGGGCCGGGCGTTCAGCTCTACATGTTCGAGCCCGATCTTGACCGTGATTTCGACGGGACACTGGCCAAGATCGCGGCGGCAGGCGTCCGATCGGTACAGATTTCGTCTTTGCACCGCCGCTCGGTGGCCGAGTTCCGCGCAGCGCTCGACAAGGCGGGCTTGAAGTGCGGAAGCGCCCATGTCGCCGCGGCGTCGACGGTGCCGGGTGCAGGTACTACCGGACTGACCTTCGACGATCTGGACAAGCTGGCCGAGCAGATGTCCATATTGGGTTCGCGCGACGCAGTGCTGCCCCTGTTCCAGTTTCCCAACGATCCGAAATGGGGGCCGCCTGTAGCCTTTGCATCGCTGATTCGAACCGACAGCCCGCCGCTCCCCGCCGAACGTTATCAGCGTATGGCCGATTTCCTGAACGAGAAGGGCGCGGTCCTGAAGAAGCACGGCGTGCGTATCGGCTATCACAACCATAATTACGAGCTTGCGCCGCTGGGCGACAAGACCGGACTTCAGATCCTGCTGGAAAAGACCGATCCGCGCATCGTCGATTTCGAAATGGATGCCGGCTGGCTTGCGGCGGCAGGGCAAGATCCGGTCGCCTGGCTCAAGCGCTATCGTGGTCGTTTTACCCAGATGCATGTGAAGGACATCGCCGAAGGCACGAAGGTCAACTACCATATGCGGCAGAAGCCGACGGAGGTTGGATCGGGCACGATGGACTGGCCCGCGATCTTGAAGGTGGCTCACGGCGCGGGCGTGCGCAAATTCTTCGTCGAACAAGAGCCTCCTTTTGCCGGCCCGCGCATCGACTCGCTCGTCAAAAGCCTTTCCTATCTTCGCACGCTGGAGACCGCCTGATGACCCGGCGCCTGATGAGCCGACCCGCGATCTTCGCTCTCCTGCTGGCGGGTGCGGTCCCTGCGCATGCGCAGGATGAAGCCGCGCCGACACAGTTGTTCGACGATGTGACGGACACGCATGTCCCGGTTTCCAAATATCTCCACGCGCTGGATGTTGCGCTGGTGGACGTGGATGGCGATGGCGACCTGGACGCGGTGCTGGCCGTCGAGCTGGGCGCAAACCGGCTTTACATCAATGATGGGCAGGGGCGTTTCACCTGGAAGAAGGGCGCCCTTGGCACCAAGGCGCATGATACCGAACATGTCCTGTCCGCCGATTTCAACCGCGATGGATATCCCGACCTGATCTTCGTTGCCGAGGAGGATCATGCGCACCAGCTGTTCCTCGGCGGTCCTGGCGGGGCATTTACTGACGCGTCGGACAAGTTGCCGCAGACGAGCGAGGGCAACGGCCTGGCCGTGGGCGACGTCGATGGCGATGGCCTGCCCGACATCGTCATCGGCAATTCGGCGGAGGAGCGCCCCGGCAAGCCGCGCGCTTCGGCGCAGAATTTCCTGTGGCTCAACGATCCGAAACAGCCTGGCACCTTCATCGACGCTACGGCCACGCATCTGCCTGTCTATGAGGATGACACGCAGGACATAGCGCTGGCCGACGTGGATGGCGACGGCGATCTCGACATGGTGATCGCTAATGAAAGCCCGCCAAATCGCTTGCTGCTGAACGATGGCAAAGGGCATTTTCGCGAGGCGTCAAAAGGCCTCCCGCTCCTGACGCCGATGGAAACGCGAGAGGTCCATGTGTTCGACGCCAATGGCGACGGGCGGCCCGATATCCTGTTTCTGAACCTCACCAGCAACAACAAGGACTGGGACAAGGATCCGCAGGCGCGGCTTTTGATCAACAAGGGGCGCGGCAAGTTCCGTGACGAAACCAAGGCTCGCCTGCCTGCCAATCGCTTCTCCAGTTGGGGGGGGATGGTGATGGACTTCAATCATGACGGTCATCCCGACCTCATCGTCGGGGCGATCGAGGTGCCGGGGTTCAAACCCTTGCCGCTGCACGCCTATGCCAATGACGGCAAGGGCCGCTTCAGCGATGTGACCGCCACCATCATGCCACCCTCCGCCGTCGGGCGCAGTTGGAGCATGGCCGCGGGCGACGTCAACGGAGACGGTGTCGAAGACCTGTTCGTCGGCGCCTGGGGCACGCAAGCCCGCCTGCTGCTGGGGAAAAAGGCCCAGTAATCATCCTAGACCTTGTTCCGCCAGATGGAATTGCCGCAGCCCGCCCGGGTTTGCGATTTGCAGGTTCGATCGGCGCTTTGTAAGCCCGGCAAATGGTGGCGGGTGAGGAACTGGCATTGACGGACGGCGACAGGGTGAAGGCGGCGCGCATCGGGCTCGCGCGGGAGATGTTCGATGTCGCCCTGACGGCAGTATCGGCTGAGCGCTGCGTGCCATCATACCTCCCGCCGCCACCGAAGGGACGGCGCCTGGTATTGGCGGTGGGCAAGGCAGGCGCGGCGATGGCCAGCGTAGCCTTGCGCCATTCGCCGCCGGGAACGCAGGCGATCGTCCTGATCCCCTATGGTCATGGACTGCCGCCCGGCACCTTGCCCGCCGATGCGCTGGTTATCGAGGCAGGGCACCCCTTGCCCGATGAGCATGGCTTGCAGGCCGCGCAGATGATCCAGGGAGCCGTGCGCGGGCTTGGCGAACAGGACCAGTTGCTCGCGCTGATCTCAGGGGGCGGGTCTGCCCTGCTGGCGATGCCGGTCGATGGTGTGTCGCTGGACGACAAGCGCCGCGTGACGCGGGAACTGCTCCTATGCGGGGCAACCATCTCCCAGATCAATTGCGTGCGGACGCACCTGTCGCAGGTAAAGGGCGGCCGCCTTGCCGCGCTGGCGCACCCGGCGCAGGTCGTCACCCTGGCCTTTTCCGATGTGCCGGGCGATGACCCCGCGCTTATCGCATCCGGCCCGACCGTGGCGGATCGCACCACCCTGGCCGATGCACGCCGGGTGATCGAACGCTATCGCATCACTGTGCCCGACAATGTGATGGCCGTGCTGAACGATGATCGGCACGCGACGCCGCGCCCCGGATCGCCTGAACTTGCGCGGGCGGATACCCGGATCATCGCGCGCAATCGCATGGCGCTGGAGGCCGCTGGAGAGGTGGCAGCAGCCGCGGGATACAAGCCGGTCTATCTTGGCGACGACCTGGAAGGGGATGCGACCGAACTGGGCATCGTTCATGCCGCGCTCGCCCTCCATCACCAGCGCAAGCGCGGCCGCTGGGCGCTGCTGTCGGGCGGAGAAACCACGGTGCTGGTCGGCAATCCATCGGGCGCCGGCGGGCGCAACAGCGAATACATGTTGAGCCTGGCCATGTCGCTGGACGCCGCTCCGGGCATTTCCGCGCTGGCGTGCGACACCGACGGTATCGATGGCGTTGGCGGACACGCAGGCGCCATCGCGGACGAAAGCACATTGGCGCGGGCAAGAGCAGCCGGCATGTCGGCAAGCGGCATGCTGCGCGAGAATAACAGCTTCGGTTTCTTTGAAGCGCTGGGCGATCTGGTGTTCACTGGCCCGACGCGCACCAACGTCAACGATTTTCGCGCGATCCTGATCGACGGCTAGCTGGCGGCGGCCGTTTCCCGCACTTTCCAGGCGGCGCCTATGGCGAAATGACTGAGGATCAAATCGTCAGCCATGGCGGCGTCTCCCGCGCGGACAGCCTCATAGATCTTGCGGTGGTGATCGATCAGATAGTCCCGTGCCTTGGGGCTGTTTGCAATACGCCTGCGCCGTTCGACATGCGACCGTTCAAGCAGATGCGTGATTGTGCCGTAAACCGTTGAGAGCGCCGGGGAATGCGCAGCGGCGACCAGCTGTGTATGGAAACGAAGGTCGGCATGGCCCCCGCCCGGCACGTCATCGATCGTCGCTTCGATCTCCTCAAGCGCCTCGTCAAGATTGCGCTGATCTTCAGGTGTCGCCCGGGTGCAGGCGAGGCGCAGGGCCTGACGTTCCAGAGCGATGCGGACTTCGACAATGTCGTCAATGATCGCGGGTTGCTGTGCCAGGGCCAGCGAGAAGAACTCGCCCAGAACCAGTGCGTCCGGCACGCGGACGGTGCTGGCGCGTCCATGCCGCGTTTCCAGCACGCCGATCATCTCCATCGCCCGCACGGCTTCGCGCACCGCGGGGCGGCTCACACCCAGCCGCAGCGCCAATTCCCGCTCGCTAGGCAGGCGATGCCCTGTCTCCACACCGCCATTTACCAGCAGGTCGCGCAGATGCGCCAGCACCCGGCGATAGCCGGAAGTCTCCGGTTCGGTAGTGACGGTAGCGCTCTCGATGGTCATGTCATGGCTTTACCGCTCGGCGCGTTTCGTGGCCAGTGGTTAGTGTGCTGTCCATATGGTGAAACATCCGCCCTGCGTGCTTGACTTGCGGCGGCCTGCAAGCTGCTTGGCGGGGATAAGGAGGACGATCAATGAAGGCAAAGCATGTGTTGGCCACCGCGCTATTTGCGGGAGTGCCCCTCTCCGCGCTCTCCGCGCAGACCTTTACGCGCGGCGAGGCCGTGCCCGCGACGCTGCCGCTGGGGAACAAGCCCGGCAATCCCATTCAGGACATGCCGCCCGGTCAGCGCCTGATCTCCGCATTCGGCGAAAGACCCGTCTTTTCGCCCAAAGGAGACAAGTTGGCGTTCATCGGCAAGTCCTATGGTGATGCCTATGAATATGACATGGCGACCGGCCGTACGCGCAACCTGACAAGCCATGCCGCCAGCGAAGGCTTTTTGCGCGTGCATTATCTCCCGGACGGCAGCTACATGCTGCTTGGCCCTCGCATTTTGGGAAAGACGCGGGAAGAAACCCGCCATGGCCGTATCCAACTGTTCTGGATGGTCGCGCAGGCCTTGAGTGCGCCAGTCCCGTTGGGCATCACCGTGTTCGAAGGAATAGCGGTGAGCCCGCGCAGCAACATGGTCGCGTGGAGCCAGGTGAAGGCGCCGAGCGCCGGCAGTCCAGCGTCGACGACCATCTATACCGGCCGCGTCGTGATCAAGGACCAGTCGGCGAAGCTTGAAGATGTGCGGGAAATCGTGACGACGACCGAATGCTTCGTCGAAGCGCAGGACTTCCTGCCCGGCGACAAGGGGCTGACGATGCCCTGCTACTATTACGGCAAGGGACCGACGGGCGTAGAGACGAAGGTTCTTTCGGTTGATTTCGCGACCAAAAAGATCACCGAATATCCGACGCCTTCCACCATCTATAACGAAGTCGAGGGGATTTTCCCTGACGGCAAGCGGACCTTGGTCGAATGCGCGCAGGACCGCTCGAAGGGCATGGATCTTTGCGTGCTGGACCTCGAGCCCAAGAAGCCGCGCTACACCCGCATGACGAACATCGTGCAATATGGCGGCTGGAAATATGGCAACCCCGTCGTGCGGCCGGATGGCCGGATGATCGCGGCACAGGTTGGATCGGCCGATGTGGTCGACGCAGGTGTTGGCCAAGGCATCGTGTTGATGGATCTCGACCCGGACTTCTGATCAGGCGCAGAGCGGGGGAGGGGCGGCCGGCCGCCTCTCCCCCGCCCGCACGTCAGGCCATCGTTAGCTGGACTGCCTCGAACGTATCGACCGGCGGCAAATCGAACCACACATGGTCCCGGTCGCCGGCGCGCCGCTTGCCCTTCACCGCCTTTCCAGCCACCAGCATCCGGGCGGTATCACCAACCGGGCCACGAACACCAAGCGTCAGTTGCCGTGCAATCACCGGATCGCTGTAATGGGTGTTGCGCTGGCCCGAATAGTTTATCACGTGGACCAGCATCTTGCCCGTGGCGGGTTGCCGCATCGCCATCATCTCGATCGGGCCTGCGCCTTCCAGAAGAAGAGGCGGCGGCGGGGCGTAACGAGCGATCAGGCTTTCGAACAACACTCGGTGCGCGTCCATACCGTCGCGATAGTAGAGCCAGTCGGGCAGCCATGGGACATGGACATGATGCCCTTTGCCATAAGCCATCACCAGCGCGCCCGCGTCGGCACGCGCGGCTTCGCCCGGCCGGGCATAGGAAAATTCGGGCGGGCCGAAGCGCTGGTCCGGCGCGAACGGAATCACGCTCGTCGCGCCGCTGCGAGGCTTAACCGGGAAGAATGTCTCGTCGATAGGCATCCGCCCCGGGCCCATCGCGATGGCCGCCTTGCTCATGTCGAGCGACCAGCCATGGCCCTCGCGCGGCTGGCCGAAGCTGGATACGGGGCTTGATTGCATGGCCGGGCCGCTGCGCGGCTTGCCGTCCTTGCCCATTGCACCGGTATAGCCGGTGGCGATGATCAGACCGCCAGCTTCCACGAAGGCATCGAGCGCGGCGGCATCGCCTTCATCGACGTTCATGATATGCGGCATGATGATGACATCGTAGGCCCGCTCGCTGGTCGCCTTGGCCACCTGCATGCCGTTGGTCATCCAAAAGGGCAGGCGCGCATCGACCAGGGCCTGATAGGCGCCGCGCTGCGCATTGACGCTGTATCGGGTCAGCCCCGCGCCTGCCGACTGGAAGATCGAACCCGTATTGTAGAGGGCGATCCTCGCGCCCGGCTCCAGCCCAGCATAGTGCTGTGCATTGGCGGCGTGCCAATGAAACAGGCGTGAAATCGGCGGCAGGAAGCGGGGATCGTCCTGATCGGCCAGCGTGCCCATCAGGTAAAGGTCCAGCTTGGCCCCAGTCCCCAGCGCCTGGGCGAAGCGCAGCAGGTGGTTTTCTGCGCTTTCCGTCACCTGCCGCCATGGATAGTCCATATGAGCGGCAGAGGTCGCGGAAAACGCCTTGCCCGGCGCGAGCGCCATCAAGGCGCGCGTCTGTTCTCCCATGGCGTGCGGCCATTCCGGCGCTTTGCGCGAAACACGCCGCTGCACCTCGCCGCGTGCGACCACGCCGCCGAAAAAGTCCATCAGCGGCACATCAGGACGCGCCGTCTTGATGACGCCGCGCGCCTTGGCCGAAAGTTCGGCCATGATGCGCGACTGAAACTGTTGATAGGCACCCCAATTCGGATCGGTCCCGTCGTCGGTTCGGGGTAGCTCCAAGCTGTACAGTTCGCGGAACCGCCGTTTGCAGTTGTCGCATACGCAAATGCCGTGATCGACGTCGGCATAGTCCGTCCGGACAAAGGCCGTCATATTGAAGAACAGCCCGTCCACGTCGTGACGCTCGACCCCTTCCTTCAAGATCTGCAGGCTATAGTCCTGCGCCCAGCCACCATTGGGGCATGCCTGGTACGTCCCGGCATATTCGCGCGGGGTGCCGTCGCGGTTGCGCATGAACCAGTCTGGATGTGCATCAAAGGCAGGCTTCGTTGCCTTGGAGAGGTCGAAGCGCCCGATATAGGCCAGCCCCTCCGCATGGGCAGCGGCGACCATTTCGCCTGCGAAGTCGCTCTTCATGAAGGGGTTGCGGTAATGAAGCGGCAACTGGGTAGGATAGAAGGCGACAATCCCGCCGATGTTCGACACGATGACGTTGGCGCCGAATGCACGCGTTTCGCGGGCGATCACTCGCGGGTCTTCCAATGCGTCAATTTCGCGCAAGTTGGTCTGGAGGATGCGATATTCATGCTCCCACCAGCGCCGCCGATCGAAGCTGCCGCGGTCAATGGCGGCCCAGCCTTGCGCGGGAAGGGCGCCCACCATGACTGTCGCGGGCAAGGCGCGCACTAGGGTGCGGCGCGAAATCCCGCCGCTCGCTTTCAAGTCCATCCTCCTCGTGCTCCTGATCTGTTTGAAACGTCTCGGATCCAGTCTGCCCCGGCCAGGTCCTGTCCACAATCGTCCCGCGACCGGCATCCCGCCCTGTGGAACACCAGTTGCCGGACGGCGGATATGTTCCGCATCGCGGAAAGGCGAGTTTCGCTCACGAGGTCTTCGGCTTAGCCACAGCGTGCCGAGGGTGCTGAACCCTCCGCCGATGCGCGATTGGAGCTGAAGTTGACCGAACACAGGGCAAGGGTGGCGCGATGATCTGGGCGCAGAATTACGATCCCTTCGGCAATGGCTTGCTGTCCGCGCTTGTCGCCGCTGTCCCTGTAGTGGTGCTGCTTGGCGCGATCGGGCTGTTTCATGTGCGGGCGCATATCGCCGCGCTCATGGGGCTGGGCGCAGGCCTGGCCGTCGCGGTGCTGGCGTTCGGCATGCCTGCGGGCCTGGCGCTTCGTGCGGCGGGGTTCGGCGCGGCCTATGGGCTGCTGCCGATTGGCTGGATCGTGCTCAACATCATCTTCCTCTATCAGCTGACCGAGACGACCGGGCAGTTCCATGTGCTGCGCGGGGCGATCACATCGATCACGGCAGACAGCCGGTTGCAGCTCCTCCTGATCGCTTTCTGCTTTGGCGCTTTTTTCGAGGGCGCGGCGGGCTTCGGTACGCCGGTAGCGGTTACCGGAGCGATGCTGATCGGGCTGGGTTTCACGCGGTTGCAGGCGTCCGGGCTTTCGCTGATCGCCAACACCGCGCCCGTGGCATTCGGTGCGCTGGGGACGCCGCTGGTCACGCTGTCCGGCGTGACGGGTCTTCCGCTGCTGGAACTGTCGGCGATGGTCGGGCGGCAGATGACCCCTTTCGCGATCATCGTGCCTTTCTGGCTGCTGGTGGCTTATTGCGGATGGCGGCGGACGATGGAGGTGTTGCCGGCAGTGCTGGTGGCAGGCGTCAGCTTTGCGATCGTCCAGCTGCTTGTGTCCAACCTTCACGGCCCCTGGCTTACCTCCATTGGCGCGGCGCTCGCGTCGATCTCCGCGCTGATCGCCTTTTTGCGGATATGGCAGCCCGCGCGCATCATGCATGTCAACGAGGCGAAGCTGGCTGCGGGAGACGAGCGCGACGTCGCGGCGGCAGCGGACGCGGCCCACGCACAGCCGCCGCAGGACCCCGCCGCCGTCCGCCGCGCGTGGATGCCGTGGATCATCCTGACCGGCTGCGTCTTCCTGTGGGGCCTGCCCTTCATGAAGCAAGGGCTGGACGCGGTCTTCGCCCTGCGCCTGCCCTTTGCCGGGCTCGACGGGGTGATCCAGCGGCTGCCCCCCGTCGTCACCGCACCGGAATACGAAAAGGCAGTCTACAACCTCAATCTCCTTTCGGCGACGGGCACCGCTATCCTGGTCGCCGCGCTCGCCTCCGCATTGCTGCTGCGGGTGCCTGGGCGCACGATCGGCCTTGTCTACCTGCGCACATGGAAGCTGGTGCTGCCATCGCTGCTCACCATCGCGGCGATGCTGGCGCTGGGCTATCTCACGCGATTTGGCGGCATTGACGCATCGATGGGACTGGCCTTTGCGGCAACGGGCGTGCTCTATCCCTTCTTCGGCACTATGCTCGGCTGGCTGGGCGTTGCCGTAACCGGATCGGATACGGCATCGAACGTGCTTTTCGGCGGGTTGCAGAAGATCACCGCCGAGCAGCTGGATTTGCCGCCCGTGCTGATGGCCGGAGCGAACAGCGCGGGCGGCGTGATGGGCAAGATGATCGATGCGCAAAGCATCGTCGTCGCCTCCACCGCCACCCAATGGTTCGGGCAGGAAGGCCGCATTCTGCGTCATGTCTTCGTCCACAGCCTGGCGCTCGGCTCGATGATCGGCCTGTTCGTGATGCTCCAGGCCTATGTCTACCCGTTCACTCTCCTGGTGCCTTGACGCCATGTCTGATCTTCCAAGTGCGGCAGCTGTTCGCGCGCTGCTGAAGAACATTTACGAGGAGGCGCTCGAGTCGGTGCGCGGTGAAAGGCTGGTCGAAAATCTTGGCGCGCCGCAGGGTGATCACTGGCCCATCCGTCATGGGAGCAAGGTCATCGACTGGCCCTTGCACCCGGACGGCCGCATCGTCGTGATTGGTGCGGGAAAAGCGGCCGGCTCCTTGGCAAAGGGCCTTGAAAAGCTGCTTGGTGACCGGATTTCGGACGGCTGTATCATCGTCAAGCATGGTCATGCCGAGCCTCTGTTGAGGCGTATCAGGCAGCGCCAGGCGGGGCATCCCATTCCCGATGCGCCGGGCGTGGAAGCGACCACCGAGATGCTGGGCACGGTCGAAGGGCTGACCGAACGCGACACTGTCATCGTACTGCTGACCGGCGGCGCGTCCGCGCTGATGGTCGCCCCAGCCGACGGCGTGACGCTCGAAGAAAAGGCGGCAGTGACGGACCTGCTGCTGCGATCCGGCGCGTCGATCGAGGAGATCAACGCCGTGCGCAAGCGCTTGTCGCGCGTGAAGGGCGGCGGGCTGCGAGAGCATATCGGTCCTGCTTCGGTGCTGACGCTGCTGATGTCCGATGTTCCCAGCGGCGACCTTTGTATGATCGGATCGGGACCGACGATTGCGTGCAGCGGGAATCTTGCGAGCGCGATGGAGATCCTTGCGCGCTATGGGTTGGAGCAAGCAGTGCCTGCATCTGTCCGCGATGTGCTCGCGAAAGAGGTGCGGCCTGCACCTCGACCGGCAGGACGCCAGGAGGCGTTGATGCTCGCGGACAGCGCGATGCTGGTGGAGGCGGTGCATGGCATAGCCGCACAGAAGGCATTGACCGTTCACAATGTGGACGCCGCCATGGCGGGCAACACGCACGATGCGGCGCTGAAGATGACAGCGGCTCTGCGGGCAGTGCCGCCGCAGGATCGCCCTGCGCTGCTGGTATCCGCCGGCGAAACGACGTTGCAAGTGAAGGGCGACGGTTCGGGCGGGCGCAATCAGGAATATGCGCTCGTCGCAGCCTTGGCGCTGGCGGGCGAAGATAATGTGGCATTGCTTGCCGCCGGGACGGATGGAACCGATGGGCCGACCGATGCGGCGGGAGCATTCGCCGACGGCGCGCTGCATCAGCGGGCGAGCGCAGCGGGGCTCGACGCGAAAGAGATGCTGGCGCGCAACGACAGTTACCACCTGTTCGAGGCGACCGGCGATCTGTTCCGCACGGGCCCGACGGGAACCAATGTGATGGACCTGGTGCTGGGCATCGCGTTCTGAACGCACGATCAGAGAGGGAAGAAATATGGTGAAGCTGGCAGCCAATCTGTCGATGATGTTCCAGGACCTGTCGTTCCTCGATCGCTTCGATGCGGCAGAGGCGGCAGGCTTTTCTGGCGTCGAGTTCATGTTCCCCTATGACAACGACCCGGCCGATGTGGCGGCACGCGCGCAGAAATGCGGGCTGGAGGTGGTGCTGTTCAACCTTCCCGCGGGCGACTGGGCCGGGGGAGAGCGAGGCATTGCGGCTCTGCCCGACCGGGTCGAGGAATTTCGCGCCGGGGTGGCCAGGGGCCTGGATTATGCCCGGGCGCTGGGCTGCCCCCGCCTGCACCTTATGGCAGGCAAGGCGCACGCCAATGCCGAATGCCGCTCCACGCTGGTCTCCAATATCGCGCACGCTGCCGAACTGGCCGCGGCTGATGGCATCGAGATACTGATCGAGCCGATCAACACCCGTGTCGACATTCCCGGATATTTCTACGGCACGACGAGCGAAGCCCTGTCCGTCATGGATGAGGCGGCGCGCGGCAATGTCCGGCTGCAATATGACATCTACCATATGCAGATCATGGAAGGGGACCTTGCCCGCACGATCGAACGGCTGCTCCCCCGTATCGGCCACATGCAGCTGGCTGACAATCCGGGCCGTGCCGAGCCGGGCAGCGGAGAGATCAATTATCCCTGGCTTCTCAACCATATCGACGCGCTTGGCTATGACGGTTGGATAGGGTGCGAATATCGACCGGCGAGCGATACCAGGGCAGGCCTTGGCTGGGCGCGCGATTACCTCAACTCCAGGAGTGCATGACATGAAGATCGGTTTCATCGGGCTTGGCATCATGGGCCGTCCCATGGCTGGGCACCTGCAAGCGGCAGGCCATGCGCTCTACAGCTGCGCCAATCGCACGCCGATGCCGGACGAACTCCGGGAAGGCGGCGCGGTCGCCTGCCCCACGCCAGCGGCCGTCGCGGCAGAGGTCGAGTGCCTGATCCTGATGCTGCCGGACACCCCGGACGTCGAACACGTGCTCTTCGGCGCGGACGGGGTGGCGCAGGGCCTGAAGCCCGGCACCACCGTTATCGACATGAGCTCCATCGACCCGATCGCCACGCGCGGATTTGCAGCCAGGATAGAGGCGCTGGAGTGCGAGTATGTCGATGCGCCGGTATCGGGCGGAGAAGTGGGCGCGAAAAATGCCGCTCTCACGATCATGTGCGGAGCAAAGGAGCACGTTTTCGGCAACGTCCGGCCATTGCTGGAACTGATGGGCAAGAACATCACGCTCGTGGGGGAAGTCGGCGCGGGGCAGGTTACCAAGGTCGCCAACCAGATCATTGTCGCGCTGAATATCGAGGCCGTGTCCGAGGCGCTGGTCTATGCATCGAAGGCGGGCGCGGACCCGGCGCGGGTGCGGGAAGCGCTGATGGGCGGCTTCGCCGCATCGCGCGTGCTGGAAGTGCATGGCCAGCGCATGATCGACCGTACCTTCGATCCCGGCTTCCGCATCCGGCTGCATCAAAAGGATCTGAACCTGGCGCTGGCGGGAGCGCGTTCGCTGGGCATTTCCCTGCCAGCCACTGCAAACGCCCAGCAACTGTTCAGCAGCTGCACCGCTTACGGAGATGCGGAAAAGGACCATAGCGCGATGGTGACGGCGCTCGAACGGGCTGCTAACCACCCGGTGAGTGGTTGCTAACCGCAGGAATTTTTCACACCATCAGCTTTCGGGATGATCTTAATGACCAACAATCGCCTTAAAGACCGCCGTATCATCGTGTTCGGTAGCGCGACCGGAATAGGCGCCGCCACCGTCAAGCGCCTGGCCGCGGAAGGTGCGCGTGTCTGCGCGGCCGACATCAACATTGAAGGCGCGACGCAGGTGGCACAGGAAGCCGGTGGGGAAACCTTCGCCGTCCATGTCGACATCGCCGACGAAGCATCAGTACAGAAGGCGACGGAAGAAGCGGTGAGCCGTTTTGGTGGCCTGGACGGCGCACATATCAACGCGGCGGACTTGCGCGTCATCATGGAGGATAGCGATGCGCTTGCCATTGATCTGGCCACTTTCGACCGCACTATCGCCGTCAACTTGCGCGGCCATCTGCTGTGCACCCGCGCCGTCGTTCCGCACCTCGTGAAGAGCGGCAAGGGCGCTATCGTCTACACCAGCTCCGGCTCGGCACATGGCGGCGAGCCGACCCGGCCCTGCTATGCCATGGCGAAGGCCGGCGTGAACGCGCTGGCACGCCATGTCGGTGCGCGCTGGGGCAAGGAAGGCGTTGTCGCCAATGTTCTTGCACCGGGCTTCACGGTCACTGGCGAGATGAAAAAGTCGATGGAAGCGAATGCCGAAGAGGCGACCAAGTGGGCCGACTATTTCATGTCACGCACGCCGCACACGCGGCTGGGCGAATCCGAAGATCATGCGGGCGTCGTGGCGATGCTGCTGTCGGAAGATGGGCGCTGGATCAACGGCGCGATCTTTGACGTCAATGGCGGCTCGTTGATGCGCGCCTGACAGGTGATGGCTGCGGCGCCCGCTCCTGAACGGGCGTGCGCCGCAGCACTCGTTCAATAAAGCGCGATCACCCGCGCGGGCATGCCGGTGGCGTTTTCCAGGGGCGCGACACCTGCGAACAGCAATCCGCCCGCAGCAGGCGCGCGGTCGAGATTGGCAAGCCCCTCCAGCGCCCAGCGTCCGCTCCGCAGCCACGCCTGGTGCACGGGGAAATCGGGCATCGCTTCTCCGGCGTCGATCGACAGGGTGTCGACGCCGATCCCCCGCGCGTCTCGCTTCATCAGAACGTCCATGACCGCGGCGTCAAAGCCCGGACTCTTGCGTCGCTCAGCCGGCGGTAAGCTGCCGTAACTCGCCACCGCGCCCAAGGGGTCCCATCCCGAAAACATGGCGACGCAGCAACCTGCAGGAATGCGGCCATGTTTCCGTTCCCAGGCTGCGATATCCTCTGGCTCAACCCGCGCATCGCGATCGGCCTTCGTCTTTTTGCTGATGTCGATGATGACGAGCGGAACGATCAACTGGCTGATCGCAATGTCTCCGACCGATGCACCGTCGGACGCGAAATGGCGCGGCGCGTCGAGGTGGGTGCCGGTATGCTCGACGATGGATATGCGGTTGAGCGCCATGCCCGCTTTCGTCCCCGATCCTTCCACCGGCTCCATGGAGAGGCGGCCCGGTGTGAACGCGAAGGCGCGCGTCAGACGGTGGGTGAGGTCGAGGATATGCAATTGCCGGCCATGAAGCGGGACGCTGGCCTGGTCCGGCGTGACGGAGGCAGCGTCCGCCAACGATGATGTGCCAAGAGTGAGTGCGCCCAGCGTGCCAAGGGCTAGCATGTCGCGGCGGTCGATCATGACGGCTGGTTCTTTCGTGAGAATAGGAGAGGACTTCGACGGACCCGGGGGCGAACGGGTGAGGGGACGCTGAAAAGCTAGATCAAGTCGATTGCGACCACTTCATGGAAGTCGACGTGCGGTACCTCGACTTCGGCCCAGCCATCCGTCACGCGCGGCGTCACGTCAGCTTCTGCGGTCAGCAGCCGGGCACGGGCGGCGCGGCGGCCTTCAGGCAGTTGCAAACGGACGCGATAGGGGCCGGTGCGGATCGCCTCGCGATAGCTGCCGCGCATGGCCGTGGGGTTGTTGAGATTGACGAGATGGGCAGTGATGGACCTTTCCTGCCGCCAGCAGGCAATGTCGAGCAGGCCCGGCCCGTCGATCTGCAGCGGATGTGCTTCGTCATGCGCCCAATCGAGCATGGCGCGCAGCAGCGCCAGATGATCGCCATGGCCAAGTTCCGCAAAGCTGCGATCGAGGTCCATCGGCAAATAGACGACACGGCCGCGGCCGACCTGGCGGCAGATCGCCATGGGTATGTCGGTCTCTGTGCGGTCGGTGAAAACCCGTTCCATGGGCAAGTCAGGATAGCTGGGCACGAGCGTCAAGGCGACGTCGCGCTGATCGCGCGCGGTGACGGGAAGGCGGAACAACGGGCCGATGGTCCGGCTGATATCGCTCAACCCGGCCATGGCCGGATGGGTGTGGCGCAAGGTGAGATAGACATTCTTCAGCGGCCCTTCGGCCTTGCCAGCGACGGAGCAGCCGAACAGATCGCCAAGGCCGAGATCTGCCCGCTGCCGCCCCTCGCCATCATAGAGCGAGGTCTGGTAGGTTGCGATGACGCTGCCGCCTCGCGCCACGAAGGCCCGTACCTGATCGCATTGCGCGTCCGATAGCACCGCCGCATTGGCGAGGATGATCGTGTGGAAGCGTGCCAGGCTATCTGCGTCCAGGAAATCCTCGTCGACAAGATCGAACGGCACCCGGCTTTCGAGCGCCGCCTGGTAGAAGCCGGCGCCATGCTCCCCAAGCTTTCCGCGCTCGGTCCAGCCGCCCAGATAGGCGGTGGTGCGTGGCGTATGCACCAGTCCGACACGTGCCAGATTCCGGGTGTTGCGCAGGTATGCTTCATTGGCATGGTGCCATCCGTAGATCTGCCGGACGACATCCATCCAGCGCAGATCCAGTGGCTTGGCGTTGAACTTCGTGATCCACGGGCGCGCGCCCTGGGCGATCGCCCCCGCGGCCCAGATCCGGATTTCCGCCGGGCTCTGCACCGAATCCTTCCAGCGGTAGGCCTCTTCCACGCCTACCGAAATGATATGGCCGACCGGCTTGTCCTTCATGAAGGCGCGCAGTTCGCGCGTGTAATGGCCCGCGCCCCAGACCTCCGGACCCGTGCCCCAGGGCGAGCTATCGGACGATCGCGCCTGACGGTCGCAGAAAGCAATCGGCAGGCGTTTCGCCAGCGCTGGTCCATTCAGGTCGACCAGACCCCTGCGGTCCCCGCCTGGCGTGAAGAAAGCTTCCGGCCGGTATTTGCGCGCCGCAGCATTCCACAGGTCGATAAGGGAGAAGAGCCGCCCTTCGATCCAGGCTGCATAGCGTCGCCCCTCCGGCTTCGACGGGTCTGGATCGAGCGGGATGTCCTGCCCTGATGCAGCGCGGTAGAGCGTCCGGCAGCTTTGGCAATAGCAGGTGCCGCTGCCGTTCCAGCGATTGCCAAAGAAACCGTCTACCGGATAGCGCCGGGCGATCTCCTCGATCACCTTCGGCATCAGCTCGAAATTGTAAGGGCCGTAGGCGCAGGTCAGCGTCAGGTCCGGCGCACTGCCGTGCCGCTTGATCTTCCCGTCCGGACCGGTCAGCGCCCATTCGGGATGGGCAGCGGCAGCAGCCGCGTTCATCGCGTGCGGATCGATGCGGGCGAGCACGCGAAGCCCAAGCTTCTTGCACGCCGTCACCATGTCGCCGAACGGATCGACGCCCTTGCCCACGCCTTGCGCCATGCCGTGATAGGGGATGTCCGTCGGGTAGAATGCGATGCCGCCCCCCGCGCTCAAACATATGCCATCGGCATGGATCTGCCGGAAATAGTCGATCCAGAATGCGGGGTCGTAGCGCCCCGGATCATCTTCGGTGAAGGCGAGCTGGAACCAGCGCATGGGTTCGCTGGCCCAGCCGGGGGTCTCGCTTCCCGACCGGCGTGCGAAGGCGGGTTCGATCCCGGACAGCAGGGCGCCAGCACCCAATGCGAGGGCCGTGCGGCGATCAAGTGGCAATATGTCGGGCATCATCTCTCCTTGTGGCGAAGGTAACCCAAACGGCGCCGTCCACAATTTATCATCTCATGATACGGAACGCGGCGAGCGCGGGCGTCCCGGCCCCCGCGCAGAAAATTTCTCGACAAGTATGTGCGAACAGGTCATACCAGTTTCAAAGATTGTCGCTCGTGCGGTGGTAATCATTCGCGGTGAGGAAAAAGCGTGGCCGAAAGTCAGCAAGAGCCGGAGGATGCCCTGCTCGGGCGAGTTCAGTCGCTCGTGCGCGCATTTGGCATTCTCGATGAACTCGCGAAGAGCGACAATATGACGCTCAGCGAACTGTCCCGCGCCGTGGGCCTGCCACGATCCACCACCCATCGACTCCTGACCACCATGGAAGCGCTACGCTATGTCGCGTTCGATCGGCGCAGGAACGGCTGGTCCATCGGCGTTCAGGCTTTCACGGTCGGAGCCGTATTCGCGCAAACGCGCGATCTGGGCCAACTGGGCCGAACGATCATGCGATCGTTGATGTCCGAAGTGCAGCACTGTGTGAACATCGCCGTACCCGAGGGTGCTGGAGTTTGCTATGTTGGGCAGGCTGCGGCGAACGGGTTTCGCCAGACAGCCGCACGGCCAGGCGCGGTCTTGCCACTGCATACCACTGCGTCCGGCAAGGTTCTGATGGCGCAATGGTCCAGGGCCGAATTCGATCGCTATCTGGATAGTGCGGCGCTCAAGCCCCGTACCGTCCGCAGCATCATCGATGGCGATCGGCTCCGCCGCGAGTTGGCGGAAACAAGCGTCCGGGGCTATGCGCTTGATGACGAAGAGCATTGCGATGGGCTGCGCTGCGTCGCGGCAGTTGTGAACGACCGCTACGGACTGCCTAAGGGATCGCTATCGATTTCAGATCGATCATCGCACCTGGCGCGTGAGCGACTCGATATACTCGGCCCCGCACTGATGAACGCGGCTCAGCGCATGAGCATGGAAATCGCGGCGCAAAGTTTCTGATCAGCGGCCTTGCCACGCTGTAAGTTGCGGCTGGCCATTTGAGATCATTATAGCGGGTTGATGAACAGAAACGCCGTGGCGTGCCCTCCATCCATTGCGAGATAAGAAGCGCAGACGCCAGCGTAACAGCGCGAGGCGATAGGATAGAGGATGATGAAAGATATGCGGGCCCATGGCCTCAAAAGGTGTGCCGCGATCGGAACCCTGGCGGTCGCCAGCCTGCTGATGTCCGGCGCATCGGCACCGCAGCCCCAGACCTTTTCATTCGCGCTGACCAACATTTATGTAGCGGCTTACGAGGATGAGAAGGCGTGCCGGAGCTTGTCGCTCAGTTCGGCAGACCTCTTCTTGGAGACACTGCCGCCTGCCGAGCGGGCCAAATACGCGGCGCCGGAAAAGGTGCAGGACCTGCATAAGCTGATGGCCGAGCGGCTTGGCTTCAAGATGGTGCCGACCGGCAAGAATTCCGGCTCAAATGGCAGCATGGCAAGTCTCACCGAGTCCGAGAAACAGGCATTGCGGCAGAAGTACAATATCCCGAAAGGCAAGGGGATACCCGCATTTCTCGGCACTCGGTTCGCTTATGACAGCTGCACCAATCCCGAGGACTTTTCATTCATGGAGAGAGGGAACGAGGTTTATAATGGTCCCGTTGCCTATGGCATCGATCTCGATGGCCAGAATGGCAAGGAAGATTATGTCAGCCCCGACCAGACGCCCGGTGTCGACAACCAGCTGATCCGGGCAGTTGGATGCACTTATTCGACGCGTGATTACGGCACCCCGAAAGTATCGGACAATGTGATCACGTCCATGTCTTCGCCCACGCTGGTGCAAGTCAGCGGCGTCGACGATCCGCGTAATGACGATGACGTTACCGTACGTCTCTACGCCAGCGCCAGTCCGCTCGAACTGTCGGGCGCGGGGAAGCCGCTGGCCTGGGCCAGCCTGGACGTGGATAAGGACCGCCGCTTCATGGCGCAGGCCAAGGGGAAGATTCGCGACGGCGAGTTGATCACCGAACCTTTCGACCTGCAGGTGCGTCTGCGAGAACAGATCATCGACAGCTACCGCGAACTGCGCCAGGCGCGCATTCAGGCCAAGATCAAGCCGGGCGAAGCGATTGAAGGCGGCATTTACGGCTATCACACGGTCGCGAGCATCGAGGACGGCTATCATCAATCAACCCAGGTCGGCGCCAATCTGACGCGCATGTCCTGCCCGGCATTGATCAAGGCGGTGCGCCACTACGCCGATGCCTATCCCGATCCCAAGACGGGGCGCAACAGCGCCATCTCGTCCGCGCTGCGCTTCAAAGGGGTGCCAGCCTTCCTGATCATGCCCGAGCAGTTGGCGCATGGGGGGCAGCCATGAGCCGTCTGTTCGATTCACTTCGTCTTCGCGTGCTGACCGGAGTCATCGCGCTGGAGTCCGTCGGCGCTATCCTGCTGGCGGCGAGTGCCGGACATGCCGACGCACCAACGGAACAGTCGGTTCAGCAGGATCAGCAGGCGCCCAAATTCCGGCGGCTGACAGAGGCACAATATCGCTCTACCATCGCCGATATATTCGGATCGGATATCAAGGTAAGCGGCCGCTTCGAACCCGACATGCGCATCGGCGGCCTGCTGGCGGCGGGTACCAGTGCCGTGTCTCTGACCCCCGCGGGTGCCGAGCAATACGAACAGATCGCGCGGGGCATAGCCGAACAGGTGGTCGACGCCAAACATCGCGACAAGCTGGTGGGATGTGCGCCGCAACCGTCCGACCCGCAAGGCGCGGCATGTGCCGAGAGCTTTTTCAAGCGGGTGGGGCTTCGGATCTACCGGCGGCCGTTGACCGATGGGGAAGTGAGGCTCGCCGTCGGCCAAACTCTGGCGGCGTCGGCGACGCTCAAGGATTTCCACAGCGGCCTCGCGATCATGCTGACGACGATGTTGTCGGACCTGCCCTTCCTGTTCCAGACCGACCGGGAGATTGCGGATCCCCACGCGCCCGGTGGCCGCACCATCGACGCCTGGTCGCGCGCCAGCAAGCTCAGCTATTTCCTTTGGAATACCACCCCCGACGAGCAACTGCTCCAGGCAGCGGCCGACGGCAGCCTGATGACCCCGGCGGGGCTTGCGGCCCAGGTCGACCGGTTGATGGCATCGCCCCGCTTTGAAACTGGCGTGCGGTCCTTCTTCGACGACTTCCTGCAGCTGGAAGGCATGATGTCGTTGTCCAAGGACGGCATCATATATCCGGCGTTCCGCTCCTCCGCCGCGCCGGCTGCGCGGGAGCAGACACTGCGCACCATCACGGCGTTGCTGGTGGCGGAAGATGGCGACTATCGCGACCTGTTCACCACGCGCCGCGTTGCGATGAACCGGCAGCTTAGCCCGCTTTACCGTATGCCGCATGGACCACGCGACTGGTCGATGGTGACACTGCCTGAAGATGACCCCCGTGTGGGCATTCTGACGCAGATCAGCTTCCTGGCGCTCCATTCGCATGAGGGCCGTTCCTCGCCGACGCTGCGAGGCAAGGCGGTGCGGGAGGTGCTGATGTGCGAGCATGTCCCGGCCCCGCCGGCCAATGTGAACTTCACCATCGTACAGGACACCAGCAATCCCGCCTTTCGCACCACGCGCGAGCGGCTGAAGGCGCATCTGGACGATGAGGAATGTGCCAGCTGCCACAAGCTCACCGATCCCATGGGGCTTACGCTCGATAGCTTTGATGGTGCCGGCCAGTTCCGGGCGACGGAAAACGGCGTTCCAATCGACACCACCGGCATGCTGGACCAGATCGCATTCAACGATAGCGCGGGCCTGGGCAAGGCATTGCACGATAATCCCAAGGTAACGCAGTGCCTGGCGCAGTCGGCTTGGCATTATGCCGCTGGCCGGGCTTCGCTGCCGTCCGAGGAACAGGTAACGAACCGGCTGCACGAGGATTTCGCCCGCGCCGGATATCGCATCCGGTCATTGTTCCGGCGGATCGCGGTAGATCCCCAGTTCTTCGCCGTCCGGTCGCCAGCGGCGTCTCGTGTGGCGAGCAAGCCATCTGCAGGAAAGGAAGGCTGATGACGTCGTTTGGCAGGCGCGGATTTCTGCTGCGCGGCATGCTGGGCGGGGGGGCAGTTACCGTTGGCCTGCCGTTCCTGAACTATTTCCTCGACAATAACGGCGCCGCCCTGGCTGCGACATATGGCGGCGGGCGCCTGCCGGTGCGTTTCGGCACCTGGTTCTGGGGATGCGGGATGATTCCGGACCGCTGGAATCCCAAGACGGCCGGAGCCAATTACGACCTGCCGCCCGAGCTCACACCGATCAAGCCGGTCCAGGACATGGTGTCGGTGCTGTCAGGCTTTGGCGTGACGTTAGGCGGCAAGAGCAATCAGCCGCACATCTCCGGCAATGTGGGGCTGCGCACCGGGACTCCCAACGATACCTGGCAGCAGATCGTCGGTCCGACCTTCGACGTCAGTATTGCCGACGCGATAGGCGCAGGAACGCTGTTCCGGAGCCTGGAACTGAGTGCCGACGGCAATCCACGCACCAGCTTTTCTTATCGCAGCGGGACCGAGATGAACCCGAGCGTAGCGTCGCCGATGGAGCTCTATCGCCGCATCTTCGGCGCCGATTTCCGCGACCCCAATGCTGCGGAGTTCACCCCCGATCCCAAGGTCATGGCGCGTCGCAGCGTGCTTTCTGCGGTCACTGAGGAGCGCCGCCGCATGCTAGGCAAGCTGGGCGCCGAGGATAAGGCCCGGATCGACAGCTACTTTACCTCCATCCGCGAGGTCGAGAACAAGCTGGCGCTCCAACTGGAAAAGCCGCCCCGCGCCGAAGCCTGCGTCGTTCCCGCGCAGCCTGAGGACCTTGCCGCCAGCACCGACGTTCCGGCTCGGCAAAAATCCCACAAGTTGATGGCGGAAATGCTGGCCATGGCGATGGCGTGCAACCAGACCAAGGTGTTCAACATGGTGTTCTCCACCGCAACCGCCGACCTGCGGCAGGCCGGATCGCCGACCGCCTATCATCAGGCGACGCATGAGGAACTGGTGGACCGCGCCGTCGGCTATCAGCCGACCGTCGACGAGTTTTCCACGCAGAGCATGCAGGGATGGGCCGATTTCGTGGCAGCGATGGCGGCGATAAAGGAAGGCGACGGCACCTTGCTCGATAATATGCTGGTCGTCGCCCATTCCGAGGTCAGCTATGCCAAAAACCATGACGTGAACGGCATCCCGGTGATGCTTGCCGGCCGCGCAGGCGGCAAGGTGAAGAGTGGCATCCACGTAGCCAGCCAGGGGGATCCGATTTCCCGCATCGGCTTGACGATGCAGCAGATAATGGGCGTTTCTGTCGACACATGGGGTACGGAAGCAATGCAAACCTCCCATACCTTGTCGGAGATCCTGGCGTGAAGCGGGCAGCCCTGATCCTCCTGTCGATGGTGCTGACAGCAAGCCCCGCCATTGCGCAGCCGGCCAATCCGGCGACTGCGTCAGGCTTCAGCTTCCTGTCGCTGGAGGTGTCGGATATGGCGCGGGCGCGTGCTTTTTATGTCGATGGCCTGGGCATGAAGCCGGTCTTTACGGTGAGCAAGCCGGGCGACCCGGCAGAAAAGATTGCTTTCAACTTTTCCGGTGACCCCAAGTCCAGCGAACCCTTGTTGATCCTGATCCAGTATCAGAGACCGAGCCCGACGCAGAACCGCTCGACAGGCGCAAAGGTCGGCATTCGGGTCAGTGACAGCCGCGCCGCCGCGCTAAGGATGCAGGAAGCCGGCTTTCCCGTGATAAGGATCGCTGCTGCGGACGAGAAAGGGCCTGTTATTAATAGCGTGGTGCGGGATGCTGACGGCGTGATCGTCGAACTGGTGGAATTGCGGACCCCGTAAAACCGGTTAGGTCTGCCCGCATCAGGACTTTTGATTAGCCATTATTGGTTTGCGCCAATCTCCGCCGAAATTCCGTCGGGGCCATTCCGGTCCAGCCTCGAAATGCACGGCGCAAGGCATCGGAATCGCACAGATCCAGCCGCTCGGCGATATCTTCGATCGACATGCGGCTTTTGGTGAGCATGTCGATAGCCATTTCACGACGTAGCTCGTCCCGCATCGTTCGGAAGGAAGTTCCTGCGCGCTGAAGCCTGCGGCGAAGGGTCATCGGCGCCACGGCGAGGCTGCGTGCCAATTCTTCGAGCGAGGGCAGCTTGCGCCTATCTCGCAGAGACATCGCCATGAAATGGCGCGACCTGCGAACGATCTCCAGCGGGTCCTCGCCGGCCTGCAAGTCGATAAGGAAGTTGAGTGTCGGCAAAGCTTCGCAATCGGACGTGGTGCGAATGACGGGTTGGTCAAGCAAGGACGCGGCAAAGCGCATTTCCAGACGATCCGCGCCAAGCAGCAGATTGAATGGTAGCAATTCGGCATCGAGATATCTCCTCGCGGACTCGGGGAAATCGAGTGCCAACGTGCCGTCGATGGGCTTTCCTATCAGCCAACTGAAAATAGAATGAAACATCAGCTGGCCATGCAGGATAACGATGAAGTCCATTTCTTCATCGCCGCTCCGCGCACCCGTGTAGGACAGGATCGCTTTTCCGCCGCTTCGCTTCAGCGCCATGGTGCCCATGCGCCCGTCAATCGCAAGCAATAGCTCCTCGGCGCGGATGATAGACTCTCGCAGGGTACGGCTGCCTGCGAGGCAATAGAAAAGTAGCCGCCAATCACCGCCGCGGAAAGGTGGCCGCCCTGCGGCGGAGGCCTGCATGTCCGACAGTTCGACGCTGGCGCGCGAAGACAGCTTTTGCAAATACGCGATATCCAGCGTGGGAAGCGTGTCCTGGAGGAAATGCTCCAGCGGCTCCTCGAAGCCGTTGACCCGCAAAACTCCGGCAGCGTTGCCGCCGCGTCGATCGATCAATTTAAGTAGCCGCGCCACGATATCGCGGCCGGGTTGAGCAATGCTCGCGGAAGGCAGGCTGCTCCCTTCGGCGCTAACGGCTGCGGCCTGGGGCAGAGCCTCGTTCACTCCATCAAGATCCATCATCCTCTCGCGAGGCTCAACACAACGAAATTGGGGCAGCGAGTCAATGGGAACGGGGCTCGCCGCCATTCCACATCATGGGATGATTGGAGGATGCATTTGATCTTGCCCACGCTTCTGGTGTCAGGGCGGGCGGATCTTAAAGGGGTTTTGCTGCGCCAAGCTGTCCATGTTGTTCCACATGGTGGAATGGACGCTTATGGCGCACGAACCCTTCCTTTAAGGCGGCGGCAGACCATCAACGGGTAATTCGTCAACACAACGGAGGGGACTATGAAGGGACGAAGGGACCATTATCTCATCGGCTTGCTAAGCTGTGCATGCGGGTTGGCCATTGCCACCGGCGCGGCGGCCCAGCAGGTAGAGCAGGGTGCGGCTGAGCCGAACTCTGCGGAGATCATCGTAACCGCTACACGCCGTGCGGAAACGCTGCAGGAAACGCCAGTGGCGGTCAATGTGGTAACCGGACAGGACGTTGCCAAACTCAACCTGTTCGACATCAAGGAAATCCAGAACGTCGTTCCGGGCCTTACGCTGGAGAATGGCGACGGCCGTAGCAATATCGCCACATTGCGCGGCATCTCCTTCAATCCGGACAGCGGATCGAGTGACGCAGTTCAGGTCTACTTCAACGAGATCGACGTTGACGCCAATACCTTCTTCAGTGCCATGTACGACATCGGCCAGATCCAGGTTCTGCGCGGTCCCCAGGGCCTGTTCCGTGGCAAGGTTTCGCCCGCAGGCTCGATTGTCATCGGCACCGCTCGCCCCGACCTCGTCGATCCGACCGGCTACGCACAAGCAGCGGCCACCGATTTGCACGCTTACAACATCCAGGGCGCGGCGTCCGTTCCAATCATCCAGGACAGCCTCGCCGTTCGCGGTTCGTTTCTGTATGACCGGAACCGTGGCGGCCAGGTAAAGAATGTAGACGGGCGCAAATCCTATAACGAAACGATGAGCGGTCGTTTCTCGCTTGCTTGGCAGCCGTCGTCCGACTTCCGGGCCGACTTGGTCTATCAATACCTCTGGACCGATACGCGCCCGTTCCGTGCCGTCTTCGGCCCTGGCAATCAGCCAAGCCCGAACAGCTTCTTTCCGCTGCGCAGCGGTCCCGCGATCAGCCTCGGCGATCGCTTGGCAGTGAACGAAGGTGCGTTGCGGTTCACCAACGAGACGCACCTCATCACCCTCAACACCAATTATGATTTTGGCTGGGGCGAACTGGTGTTCAACGGAGGGTATCAAAAAACCCGTCTGGAACAGCAGCGCGACCAGGATGAAGGCAATGCCGTACCCGGTTATCAGCTCAACCAGCGTGTGCATTCACCGTATGATCTGTGGACCACGGAAGTCCGTCTTCAATCGCCGGGCAATTCCCGTTGGAACTGGGCGATCACCGCCAACTATGATTATTCGAAGTTCAACGACGTCCGCGTAAATCAAAGCAACGACGTATTCTTCACCGATCCGTTGGGGACGATTTTTCCCGGAATGACTGGTCCGGGCCCAGTTCCCCCGCAAATTTATACGGTCCCCGTCGACGTTGCAGTGACCCTTCCTATCCTGAGCAAGTCTTATGCGGTATCGGCGCTGCTGGGGTATGAATTGGTCGACGGCCTGACAGTCACCGGCGGTTTGCGCCAGACCTGGGGCAAGACCACCCGAACGCAAACCACGACGCTCGTTATAGATGGCGGCGCTCCTTCGTCTACAGTAACGTCTAACACTGTGAAACCCAGTGCCCTCACGGGCGGCGCTGCGGTCAGCTGGGCGGTTAATCCGGACCTCAATCTCTACGCCAATTATGGCCGTTCTTTTCGTCCTGGCGTAGCCGCGACGGGTGTAACGACGAACCTTGATCCGCGATACCTGCAGACTCCGGATGAAACGTCGGATGGCTTTGAAGTCGGTGTGAAATCAAGCCTGTTTGACGGGAAGGTGACGCTGAACATCGCAGCGTTTTATCAGACGTTCAAAAACTATGTCGATTTTGCGCCATCGCTTACGACGAACGCTGACCGAGTGCCCGGACAGACCGACACGGCCACAGCACCGCTCCCGACATTTGGTGACGCCATCAGCAAGGGTGTCGAAGTCCAATTGGGCTTCCAGCCATCCCAGTGGGTGGACTTCAACCTGAACGCCACTTACGCCGATGCTCATTACGATAACGCTGCGCTATACTGTAACGACTATAACGGCGATGGCGTTCCGGATTCTATCGGTACGCCTAGCGTTCCGGGGACTGAGCAGGTGGCGGTTTGCATTCGCAACGATCGTATCGCCGATGTTCCCAAGTTCAGTTTAACCAGCAATGGTGAAGTGCGCTTTGAAATGGGGACACTAACCCCGTTCGTTCGCGGACTTCTGTCCTACCGCCCAGGGTTCAGGTCGCAGAATAGCGACTATACCTATCGTGACTTTACTAAGATTGACCTCTTCGTCGGTCTTCGTGGTGAGGATCGTTGGGAACTGAACCTGTTCGTGAAGAACGTGCTCGATCAAACTCGTGCCCAGCGTGTGTCTCAAGGTAACTTCCAGGTCGGAACGCGTGCTCTGCCGGGTCTCGAAGGCTTCGGGACGACCCCGTTCGACTCTGGATACCGCTTGGCCACCATCACGTCGCCGCGGGAATTCGGCGCTACGCTGCGCTTTAACTGGTGATCGATCGGCCGGGGATCTGCGAAATGATCCCCGGCCATCGCGTCCTGTCGCCACGCTCCAGCTGCGGCGGCAGTCATCAGTCAGACTTTGCAGTCACACCAAACTCACCGTCATTATCGGCGGTTTCGGGCAATGCCATGAGACCGGGACTGCGATTATGCCGGTCCGCACCTGTTGATCGGCACGATCGTCCGTCTTCCCCGGCGATATGCGGGAAAATTCCGGGTGGGCGGCGTAGCATCCGCGCTTAATTCCAACCCGGAGACATAGTCATGACGCAAGCCGACGCCCAGCCTGTTGCCGATGCGGTCCGATCCTTCGCCGACCTGCGCCGCTTCGCCGAGGAAAATGCCGTACGCGCCCCTCAGGGCGAAGGTGATGCGTTTTTGAATGCACGCGCGCTGATGCCGCTGCCGCCGGGTCCGGTGACGATCGGCGTGATCCGGTTGGAAGCTGGGTCCGGCGAGGTTGAGTCCATGCCTGCCGATGAGTTTCTGATCGCGCACAAAGGGTCGCTCGAGCTGGAAGTTGAGGGGCAGGCCCTGTCGTTGGCGGAAGGCGGCAGCGCCGTTCTGACCAAGGGCGCGCGCGTGCGCTGGACGGCCCTTGCGCCAGCTATCCTGCTGTTCATGCGCAAGGAAGGCGGCCCGGAGGGCGCGGCGCGGGGGATTGCGATCGACGAGCAAGCGGAACTGGTGGCGTCCGGCGCGCCGTTGGCGGAACTTCTGGTCGGGCCGACGCCCAGCTGCCGCAACCACACCGACTATCTGTCGGAGGACGGCGTGTTCATCTGCGGCACCTGGGATTCGACGCCCTATCATCGCCGCGCGATGCGCTACGGTCACTATGAGCTGATGCACCTGTTGCAGGGCAGCGTCACCTTTGTCGACGAAACCGGGCGACAGGGCACTTTCGTAAAAGGCGACATTTTCCTGTTGGAGCAGGGCGCCATGTGCAGCTGGGAAAGCCGCGAGGACGTGAAGAAGGTCTACGCCATCTATCGTCCGGCCTGATCCTTCAGCCTGAAGGATCGAGCGTACCGAGCGCCGCCACCAGCGCCAAAATGGCAAGGGCGGCGGCGCTTTCAGTCACCAGGGAAAAGCGCAGATGGCGGCGGACGGCGTCCAGGCCCGACCCGGCGGCAGCGGCCGCCAGCGCCGGGGTCAGACGCCAACGGTTGGCTGCCGCAAGCAGGAGCATTCCGCCGAACAGGGCAAGCTTTGCAAGCAGCAGCTGACCGTATGGGGTGCGGGGCAGGCCGGACAGATTGGCGACGCCCACGATCATCACGCCGTTGATCAAGCCGCTGATTATGAGAGCAGCAACGAACAGGGTGCCGAACAGCGAGAAGCGGTGAAGGACGTGCGCGGTGCGTCTGGCCGCGTGCAAGTCCCACGCGGTGCCGAAAATCATGGCGAGCAGTGCGAGGAGCGCTCCGAACCATGCGGACGCGGCGATGATGTGGAGGACGTCGGCTGCACGATGCACCATTCCGGCCGCACCTTCGGTCGCACCCGCATGGCCCGACCACGCGAGGGTGACGGCGGCGAGCGATGCGCAGATGGCGATCATAGCGGGCGGTTGCTCCGTGCTGCGCGGCCTTAAGAGAAGCAAAAGCACCAGTACGAGCGCGGCCGCGCGAACTGCGAGCAGCGATCCGATCGGCGTCTCACGCAGGAGTATGGCGACGATGTTCCAATCGGGAGCGAAAAGCGGGCTGCCGATCATGGCGGATACGCTGGCGAGCAGCCACAGCAGTGAGAGGCCAGCTGCTCCCAGGGTGAGCAGGGAGAGGATGAGACGGGCTCCCGCGCCAAAGCCCTGCCGCATGCTCCACCAGAAGAGGGGAAGCCCGGCAAGGGCCGCCAGATCGGCGTAAAGGCCGAAGCGGATGACAATGAGGAGCCCGTCCACGATTACTGGCGGCTTACTTGACCGAGAAGCTGTATTTGCCCTCGGCCTTGTGCTGGTCGGCGCCAACGATGTGCCAGTCCAGGTCATAAGTGCCCGCCGGGAGGGCGCGCGGCAGGGTGACGATCATGGTCTTGCCGCTGCCATCGACCGCGGTCTTGAACCCCTTGATCGGCATCGGTGCGTGGTTTTCCATGCCGGGCATGCCGGTCATGGTGAGTTCGATGCCGCTGAGCGGGGCCACCAGCTTTTCCGAGAACGTGAGTGTCAGCTTCGTGGGCTTGGCGACACTGGCGCTGGCGGCGGGAGTGGATGACAGTAGCTTGGGATGAGCCATCGCGATGGAGGGCAGGGCAGCAAGGGCAACGGCGGCGGAGAACAGGATGCGGCGCATGGAAAATCTCCCATCAAGGTGCGGTAAAGCCTATTACGCGGCGATCCCGCTTCGCCCCTCGACAAAATCGCGTAAATTTTTTCGTAAGGGATCAGGCGACGCGATGCGTATGGTCTGGCGAGCATTGGAGTGAATGATGAGCGACCTTGATCAGATGCTGGACCAGCTCCGCGCGCAACCCGTCGACCCCAGGCTCGCGGAGATGGATGACGCCGTCATGGCGGGGCTGGCCCGCCGCCGCGAGCAGGCGGTCGCAAGGCGCAGCGTGGCTTTGGCTGGACTGATGGCGATCGGGATCGGCTGGGCTGGCAGCCTTGGGCCCGCTGGTCCTGCGCAGGCAGCATCGCGGCCGCCGGTGATCGGCATGTCTGACTATGCTCCGTCCCAGCTACTGGGGCAGTAAGCGGTGAAAGGGTCGGCACGATATGGGCTGGTGGCGTTGGTCGCATTCGCGGCGGCGTTGGCGGCGGTGCTGGTGGCGCGGGCGTGGATGGCGCCCGAGGCCCGCGTCGAAAGCGAAGTCCATACATTGATCCACCGAAAGCTGGAACTGGACGAAAGCCAGGAACGGCGCATCCATGCTCTGGAGGCGGACTACGCGAGGCGGCGCGAAGCTTTGGAAGCGGAGATGCGTGCCGACAACGCGCGGTTGGCGCAGGCGATCGCCGCCGAGCATGGCTATGGCCCGAAGGTGAGCGAGGCTGTCGACCGGTCCCACCATGTCATGGGGATGCTTCAGAAGGAGACGCTGAAGCATATCTTCGCCATGCGCGCGGTGCTGCGGCCCGATCAGGCGGCACAGTTCGACGCGGCCGTCGTCAAGGTCCTGACCGAACCGTCGCGGTGAGCCTGCCGCTCGCCGAATGCAGCGACCGGGAACTGGCCGGGTTGGCGCTGTCCGGTCAGCAGACTGCCTATGGCGAGCTGATGCGGCGGCATCGCGACGCCGTGTTCCGGCTGGCGTGGGGGCATGTCGGCAGCGCCACGGAAGCATTGGACGTGACGCAGGAGACGTTCATCGCCGCGTTCGCGTCGCTGGCCCGCTATGACCGTGCGCGCTCTTTCCGGATATGGATTTCGCGGATCGCCATCAACAAATGCCACGACTGGGCGAGGCGCCGGGCAGTGCGGCGCTTCTTCACCTTTGCGCGGCCGATCGAGGAGGCGGTGGCAGTCGCCGATGGCGCAATGACGCCGGAAGACGACGCGCAGTCGCAGCAGGAGGTGGCGCGCATCCATGAGGCGATCGCAGCACTTCCAGGTAATCTGAAGGATGTCTTGCTGCTGCGGACGATCGAGGGGCTAAGCCAGGGGGAAGTGGCGCAGACCTTGGGCGTGAGCGAGAAAGCCGTGGAGACGCGGCTCTACCGGGCGCGCAAGAAATTGGCCGAAGATTTGAGGGATATCGGCGCGGATCGCGTATCGGAAAGAGATTCCCAATCGTAGAGTGTACCATGCCCTTCCCGTTGCCTGATATCGATCGCCGCAGTCTGATCCGTGGTCTTGCGGGATTTGGCAGCGTGCTGGCGCTGACTGAGGTTTTCCCGGCCTGGGCGCGGAGCGGGTCGGCGGGGCTGGTCCCCGCGCCGGGCGTGCTGAGCGGCGAGCAGATCGCGCTGACGGTAGGCGAGAGTCATTTTTCGACAGGCGGGCGTTCGGCGCACGCGGTGATGATCAACGGCACGCTGCCTGCTCCGCTTATCCGGTTGAAACAGGGGCAGAATGTCCGGCTGTCCGTCACCAATCATCTGAAGGAAGATACGTCGATCCATTGGCATGGGTTGATAGTCCCGTTCCAGATGGACGGGGTGCCGGGGGTGAGCTTTCCCGGCATCCGGCCCGGCGAGACCTTCACCTATGAATTCCCGATCCGTCAGTCGGGCACCTATTGGTATCACAGCCATTCGGGCATGCAGGAGGCGGTAGGGCATTATGGGCCGATCGTGATCGATCCGGCCGGGGCCGACCCGGTGCGGAGCGAGCGTGAGCATGTGATCGTCCTGTCCGATTGGAGCCCGGTGCATCCCCATGTGCTGCTGAAGCGGCTGAAGCAGTCCGGCGGCTATTACAACATGCAGCGGCAGACGCTGGCCGGGCTGATTGCAGGCAAGGACCAGAGCGCGAAGGAGCGGCTGGAATGGGGCGCGATGCGAATGGACCCCACCGACATTTCGGACGTCACGGGCTCTACCTATAGCTTCCTGGTCAACGGGCATGGCACGGCAGAGAATTGGACTGGGCTGTTCACCCCGGGCGAGCGGGTGCGGCTGCGCATCATCAACGCGTCGGCGATGACGAACTTCAATGTGCGCCTGCCGGGGCTGCCTATGACCGTAGTGCAATGCGATGGCCAGCACGTGCAGCCGGTGGAAACGGACGAGTTCCAGATCGGCATCGCGGAAACCTATGACATCGTGGTGCAACCGAGCGAAGCCCAAGCCTATGGCTTGATAGCGGAGGCGATAGATCGTTCCGGGCTGGTCCGGGCGACGCTGGCGCCGCGCATCGGGATGGCGGCGGAAATCCCGCCCCGGCGGCAACGGCCGCTGCTGGCGATGAAGGACATGGGAATGGACATGTCCGGCATGGATATGGGTCAGGGCGGGGTGATCGACCTCAGCCAGCCCGCCAATGAGAGCATGGCGGGGCATTCCATGAAGATGCTAGACCCGTCCGTCGCCCCGCAGGTGAAGATGGGGCCGGGCGTGGCGACGCTTTCACCGATGCCTGCCGATCGCACGGCGGATCGTCCGACAGGTCTGGAGGATGTCGAGCATCGGGTGCTGACCTATGCCGATCTCAAGTCGCTGGAGCCATTCACGGATAGCCGCACGCCGACGCGAACGCTGGACATTCACCTGACCGCGAACATGGAACGCTACATGTGGTCCTTCGACGGGGTGAAGCTGTCGGACGGGGCGGAGCCAATCGCCTTTCGCCACATGGAGCGCGTGCGGGTGAACCTCATCAACGACACGATGATGCCGCATCCCATACACCTGCATGGCCACTTCTTTCAGCTGGTGACAGGCGCGGGACCGCATGATCCGGTCAAGCATACCGTGAATGTGCTGCCGGGAGGCAAGGTGAGCTTTGACCTCACCGCCGACGCGCTGGGGGACTGGGCGTTTCACTGTCACATGCTGATGCACATGCACAGCGGGATGATGCGTATCGTAACGGTGCGCCATGGGGAGGATGCGGCATGAGGATGACCGCCTTCGCTGCGCTGCCGCTGGTGTTCGCCGCGATTCCTGCCGCCGCGCAGGAGATGGACCATAGCCATATGGGTCATGGCGCGACGGAACGGCCCGAGGCCGAGCGTGAAAGCGAGGATCACTCCGGCCATCAGGCGCCCGTGCAGCCATCGCCCGCCGCCGAAAATCCACATGCCAGTCATGCGATGCCCGCCGCCGACGATGCCATTCCCAAGGGTGAGGCGCCGCCGGTTCCGAACGATCATGCCGCCGACGCTTTCTTCGACTCGGCTGAGATGGCGCAGGCGCGCGCCGCGATGCTGAAGGAAAGCGGCGGCATGACATTTTCGCAGATCATGCTCGACCGGTTGGAATATCGCACGGGCAAGGGCGCGGACGGCTATCATTGGGAAGGCGAAGGCTGGATTGGCGGTGACATCAACCGCCTTGCCTTCAAGACCGAAGGCGAGGGAACGATCGGCGGCTCTCTGGAAAGCGCCGAGGTCCAAGCGCTCTACAGCCGGGCGATCGATCCCTGGTTCAACGTGGAAGCGGGCGTCCGCCATGATTTCCGGCCCGATCCCGACCGGACCTATGCTGTGATAGGGATCGGGGGGCTGGCCCCCTACTGGTTCGAGGTGGACGCGCAGGCGTTCCTGTCGACCAAGGGCGATGCGCATTTGCGGCTTGAGGCGAGCTATGATCAGCGGATCACGCAGCGGTTGATTCTGCAACCTGCCGCCGAAGTGAACATCGCCGCGCAGGACGTGCCGGAACTCGGTATCGGTTCAGGCCTGTCGGACATCGAACTTGGACTGCGGCTGCGATATGAGTTCGCCCGTGAATTCGCGCCCTATGTCGGGGTGAATTGGGAGCGCAAGCTGGGCGACAGCGCCCGCTTCGCCCGGGCGGAAGGTGAAGGCGCGTCGGCCACCAGCCTGGTCATGGGCGTGCGCTTCTGGTTTTGAACGGAGCTGAAGCTTTGGCGCAGGGCGCAGGCTTCAGCCTTTTGCCAGATGCCGTTCAGCAAGTGCCACGTGCAGGCGGATGCCGAGGCCGAGCACATCGTCGTTAAAATCATAACGCGGATTGTGGAGCGGCACGGAGCCTTCCGCCTTCGCCTGACCCAGCCAGATATAGGCGCCGGGGCATGCCTGGAGCATGAAGGCGAAATCCTCCGAGGTGAAGGCGGGTTCGGGCGCGATCTGGGCAATGCCGACGGTTCCGGCCGCTTCGAAGGCCTCCTGCGCGGCCTGTGCGTCGTTGATGGTTGCGGGATAGTAGCGCTGATAATCGACGGTGGCGGCAACGTCATTGGCGAGCCCCACGCCTGCCGTGATGCTGCGGATGGCGTCTTCGATCACGTCCTGCACATTTGGGTCAAAGGTGCGGACGGTGCCGCTGACCTTCACCTCGGCGGGAAGCACATTGTGGGTATGGCCGCCGTGGATCTGCGTGATCGAGAGCACGGCAGAGGCTGTAGGCGAAATGCGGCGGGAGACGATGCTGTTGAGCTGCGTTACCAGGCTGGCAGCGGCAAGGATGGCGTCGGGCGTATTCTGCGGGAGAGCGGCATGGCCGCCGCTTCCCAGAAGCGTCACCTCGAATTTGTCGGCTGCGCCCATGATCGGGCCGGGACGGGTGGCGATAGTACCGGCGGGCAGATCGGGCCAGTTGTGGAGGCCGAATACGCGGTCGCAGGGGAAGCGTTGGAACAACCCTTCCTTCACCATCTCGCGCGCGCCGCCCAGGCCCTCTTCAGCGGGCTGAAAGAAGAAATTCACGGTGCCGTCGAAGTTGCGACTTCGCGAGAGATACTGCGCCGCGCCCAGCAGCATGGCGACGTGGCCGTCATGGCCGCAGCCGTGGAAAGAGCCCTCGGTCTTGCTGGAGTAGGGCAGGTTGGTCTGCTCATGGATCGGCAAAGCGTCCATGTCCGCGCGCAGGCCGATGCTGCGGCTCGAACCGCCGTTCTTCAGGACCGCGACGACGCCGGTGCCGCCAATCCCTTCATGCACTTCCAAGCTCAGGGCGCGAAGCTGCTCGGCAATCCGCCCGGCGGTGCGATGCTCGCAGAAACCCAGTTCCGGATGCGCGTGAATATCGCGGCGAAAGGCAATCAGGGGTTCGAGCAGGTCGTCGATCATTTGTGCTCACCAAACAGGTGCTGGATCGGATAGTGATGTTTGATGAAGGGCGACTTGATCACGACATAGCTGAAATATTTCTCGATCCCATAGTCGCTTTCCAGCATGTCTTCGATGATCGACTGATAATGGCCGACGCCGCGCGTGACGAACTTCAGCAGATAGTCGTAACCGCCGCTGACGAGGTGGCATTCGACGATCTCATCAAGCTTTCGAATGCGCGTTTCAAAGCGAGAGAAGTCACCCGCGCGGTGTTCCGTCAGGGTGACTTCGGTGAAGACGGTCAGGAATTCGCCCAGCTTGTGCAGGTTGATGTGCGCGCCATAGCCGGTGATGTAGCCCGCTTTTTCAAGCCGTTTCACCCGCGTGAGACACGGGCTGGGCGACAGGCCCACAGCGTCGGCTAGTTCCACGTTCGTGATCCGGCCGGATTGCTGAAGCTGCGTCAGGATCTTTAAGTCGATCCGGTCCAGTCTTGGGCCACCCAACATGCGCTTGCTTCCCCCTTTTCCTATCCCACCGCCGCGCGAATATCCGCTTCTTCGAGCAGGTCGTCGAGCGTTTTCCGGATGCGGGCGAAGATCTCGTCCATCTCTGTGTCCGAGGCGCAAAGTGCCGGGGCGAGGCCGATGATGTTGTCGGGGAAGGAGCGGAAGATGACCCCGTTGCGATAGCCTTGGGCGAAGAGCCGGTCGGGGAATTTGAGGCTGGGGTCTAGCCGCGTTTTGGTGCCCTTGTCAGCGACCAGTTCGATCGCGCCAAGGAGGCCACGTCCGCGCGTATCGCCGACCAGCGGGTGGTCGGCGATCCCTTCGAGGCCTGCCGCGAAGCGCTTGGCAACGTTCTGGCCGTTCGCGAGAATGCCGCCGTCTGTGTAGAGGCGCAGCACCTCCAGCCCGACCGCCGCGCTCACCGGGTGGCCGGAATAGGTGAAGCCGTGACCGATGGCGAGTTCAGGCGCGGCGCCGTTTGCGATACCCTGATAGACCTTGTCCGACATCAGCAGTGCGCCCATGGGCGCGTAGCCGGCGGTCAGGCCCTTGGCGAGAGTCATGAGGTCGGGCGTGACGCCTTCTTCCTCGCAGGCGAAGAGCGGGCCGGTGCGGCCGAAGCCGGTGATGACCTCATCCGCGACGAAGAGGATGTCGAGTTCGGTGCAGGCGTCGCGCAACGCTTTGAGCCAGCCTTTAGGCGGCACGATGACGCCGCCGGACCCCTGGATGGGTTCGCAGAAGAAGGCTGCGACATTGTCTGCGCCGAGTTCTGCGACCTTGTCCTTCAGCTGCTGGACGGAGCGGGCGATGATGGCGGCATCATCGGTCAGGTCGCTGCGATAGGGGTAGGGCGACGGAATATGATGCTGCCAGGCGTGAGGCAGGTCGAACAGGCGGTGGAAATTTGCAAGCGCGGTGAGGCCAGCGCCGGTGGTGCTGGAACCGTGGTAGCCGCGATCGAGGGCGACGAACTGCTTTTTGGAAGGGCGGCCGATCGCGTTGAAATAATGGATGATGTAGCGAATTGCCGAGTCTACGGCGTCGGAGCCGCCCAAAGTGAAATAGACATGATCGAGCCCGTTGGGGCTTAGGTCGACGAGCTTTTGGGCCAGGCGGACGGTTGTTTCGCATCCGAAATGAAAATAGCCGGTGGCATAGGGAAGCTGGCGCATTTGCGCGGCGGCGGCTTCGACGATGCTGTCCTGGCCATAGCCGACATTGACGCACCACAGGCCCGCGAATGCGTCGAGCAGCCGGTTGCCGTCCATGTCCGTCAGCCACATGCCCTTGCCGCTTTCCAGCAGGGTCGCGCCGCGTGCTTCGTGCGCCCGGAAGGAAGTGACGGGATGGATCAGATGGTCGCGGTCGATATCGAGCAGGGACCGGTTCGATTGCAGCGTCATCAGGAAACTCGCGGTGTTGTCTGTCGAGGCGAGACTAAACCGCTGCGATGGCCGGATGCGCTGATTTCATGGGGAGGATGGGAAGGGCGCGGCTTTTTGGGGAAGCGGCGCGGCATTTTCTGCCGCGCCGCCGCGGGGTTCAGGAAAGCGCGTCGGCGATCGCTCTGCCGCATTGTTCCGTGTGGGCCTTCCCCTTGAGGTCGCCGGTACGCAGGGACGGTTCGGCCAGGACGGTTTCGACCGCGCGCATGATGGCGGCGGCGGCTTCCACTTCGCCCAGATGTTCCAGCATCATCGCGGCGGACCAGATCTGGCCGACCGGGTTGGCAATGCCCTTGCCCGCAATGTCGGGTGCGGAGCCGTGGACGGGTTCGAAAAGCGACGGGGCGGTGCGGTCCGGATTGATGTTGCCCGATGGCGCAACGCCGATGGTGCCGGTGCAGGCGGGGCCAAGGTCGGAGAGGATGTCGCCGAACAGGTTGGAGGCGACGACCACGTCGAAGCGATCGGGGTTCAGCACGAACTGCGCGGTCAGGATGTCGATATGATATTTGTCATGGGTGACGGTGGGATAGTTTTTCGCCATCTCCTCCACCCGCTCGTCCCACCAGGGCATGGTGATGGCGATACCGTTGGACTTGGTGGCCGAGGTAACATGCTTGCGCTCTCGCGTCGCGGCGAGGTCGAAGGCGTAGCGCAGGACCCGGTCGGTGCCATGACGCGTCATGACCGTTTCCTGGATGACGATTTCGCGCGGCGTGCCGGGAAACATCTTGCCGCCGACCGAGCTATATTCGCCCTCGGTATTTTCGCGCACCACCCAGAAATCAATGTCGCCCGGCTCGCGGCCAGCAAGCGGGCAGGGGACGCCGGGCATCAGGCGGACCGGGCGCAGGTTCACATATTGGTCGTATTCGCGCCGGAACTGAAGCAGCGATCCCCACAGCGAGATGTGGTCGGGCACCGTATCCGGCCAACCGACCGCGCCGAAGAAGATCGCATCGGGATTGCCGATCCGCGCCTTCCAGTCATCGGGCATCATCTGGCCGTGCCTGGCATAATAGTCGCAGCAGGCGAAGTCGTGCCATTGCTGATCGATGGTAAAGCCATAGAGACTGGCGGCGCGCTCGAGGATGCGGATGCCTTCGGGCATCACTTCCTTGCCGATGCCGTCGCCGGGAATGACGGAGATGGTGTAGTTGCGGGCCATGAAACCTCCGTGCGCGCCAAGTTCGTCCCAGCGCTTTTGTGTCGAAATGAAGTGAGGGCTTCGGCAGGCTCAGCCCGAACTTTTGGGGGGCAACTGTGGGAAGCTAAAGTTTCAAGCCGCCCACATGGAAAGTCTTCGTCTCCAGATATTCCTCGATGCCCATATGGGCACCTTCGCGGCCGAGGCCGGACATCTTGACGCCGCCGAACGGGGCCATTTCCATGGAGATGCCGCCGGTGTTGAGCGCGACCATGCCTGCTTCCAGCCGTTCCGCCACGCGGAAGGCGCGATGAAGGTTTTCGGTATAGAAATAGCTGGCAAGGCCATAGCTGGTGCCGTTGGCCAATTCGATTCCTTCCTCCTCATGGGTGAAGCGGAACAGGGGCGCGACTGGGCCGAAGGTCTCCTCGTCGGCCAGGCGCATGTCGCGGGTCGCGCCGGTCAGGATGAGGGGTGTGGCGAAGCGTTCGCCGGTCGCCCCTTCGGGGGCCTGGGCGAAGATCTTCGCGCCATGGGACAGGGCGTCTTCGACATGCGCCTTCACCTTTTCGACGGCGGCGCTGTTGATGAGCGGGCCGATGGTACTGCCCGGCTGGTCGCCTGGCCCCACCTTCAGTGCGGATACGGCCTTGGCGAGCTTTTCGGCAAAGGCGTCGTGGATCCCGTCCTGCACCAAGATGCGGTTCGCGCAGACGCAGGTTTGCCCGGCATTGCGGAACTTGCTGGCCATGGCGCTGGCCACGGCAATGTCGAGATCGGCGTCGTCGAACACGATCAGCGGCGCGTTGCCGCCTAGTTCAAGGCTGAGCCGTTTAATGGTGTCGGCCGACTGGCGCATAAGCAGCGCGCCGACGCGGGTTGACCCGGTGAAGGACAATTTCCGCACGACGGGGCTTGACGTCAGCACGCTGCCGATTGGGGCCGAGTTACCAGTGACGACGCTGAACACCCCTGCGGGGAAGCCTGCATCCTGCGCCAGCTTGGCAAGAGCGAGCGCGGAATAGGGGGTGAGTTCGGACGGCTTCACCACCACCGGGCACCCGGCGGCAAGCGCAGGCGCGCATTTGCGGGTGATCATCGCCGCCGGGAAGTTCCAGGGGGTGATCGCGGCGGAGACGCCCACCGGTTCCTTCATGACGAGGATACGGCGATTGGCTTCCGGTGCGGGGATAATCGAACCGTCGATGCGGCGGGCTTCTTCGGCGAACCATTTGATGAAGGTCGCGGCATAACGGATTTCGCCTTCGGACTCGGCGATCGGCTTGCCCTGTTCGGCGGTCATGATGCGGGCGAGATCGGAAAGATTGTCCAGCACCAGCGCATGCCAGCGTTCGAGCAGCGCGGCGCGACCGGCGGTCGTGCGGGCGCGCCATGTGGGAAAAGCGGCTTCGGCAGCGGCGATGGCGTCTTGCGTCTCGGCCTCTGCGCAATCGGGGATGGTGCCGATGACCGCCCCGGTTGCGGGATTATCGACCGGCAAGGTCGCGCCTGACCGTGCGCCGGTCCATTCGCCGCCGATATAGGCGTGCTGGATGAGTAACGCGGGATTGGAGAGGGAGAGGGTCATCCGAGGGCCTGCGTAGTGAGAGAGAAGATCCTGATATCCGGGTCTGCTTTGGGTTGCGGGCCGCGCGTCATGCGTATGACGCGGCCGACGCAGGGCAGGCCTAGTTCATCGAGCCAGCCGGACAGGCCACTTTCTTCCGGCACATCAAGGCGGCAGAAGATGCCACTGTTGGAGCCGAGCCAATGGGAGATCAGCGCCTTGGCCCCACCGGTATCGGGAGCGATGGTCGGGCCGACGACATAGCCCCGGCCGAAACGGCGGAAGAGGGAGAAACCCATCGGTTCATTGCTGCGCGTCAGCACGACACCCTGCGCGCCCGGCACCAGCATGTCGAGCAGCTTGTCCCGGTTCATCCCGGTGGCTTGGCGCGCGAGAGTGCGCAGCGTGTCCATATCCTTGTTGCCCAGCGGACGGACGCGCTCGTCGGGGATCAGTTCGGCCATGGGGACGGTGAACGCCGCCCCTTGATGCTGGAAGATGGGGCCGACCGGTTCGAAGCCCATCTTGCGATAGAGCGGCAGGCCTTCATCGGTCGCGTTCAGCATGACGGTGCGGTCGCCCAGATCATTCAGCACCGCATCCATCAGGCGGCGACCGATGCCCATGCCCTGTGTCTTGGGCGAGACGATCACCATTCCCAGCGTTGCGGCGTCCTCGCCAAAGAGCCAGCTCATCGCGGTGCCGATGACTTCACTGTCGAGCTCGGCCACATAGCCGGAGCCAAGGGAGAACATCATCTCCCAATCCTCAATGCGGTGCGGCCACTTCTGTTCGCGGGAAAGGTCGTGGGCGGCGATCAGATCCGCTGCGGTCATGCGCCGCAGCTGCGCCTTCGCCTGTATGTCTGTCGCCATGCCTATTGCTCCTTGGCGTGCGGGAACCGCTTTGGTTCATCTATCTCTCTGCGGACCCTTAGTGTGCCCGGCGAAGCATTGGGTGCCGCCTTGCTCGCCTTTTCAGAAGATTATCGCGGAACTTTTCGGCCCCAGGCGCGACAAATGCCGCAGGTCTTGTCCTGATTCATGCGGCGGCGCCTTGCTCCTTCGTAAGTGCTTCTTCGCTATGATGGCACAGGATGTCGTTGCCCTTGGACAGGCCGCTGCGCGGTGGGGGTGTGATGTTGCACAGGCCATCGACGCGCGCGGGACAGCGGGCGAGAAAGCGGCAAAGATCGGGATCGGCGGACAGCGCGCCGATTGGAGTTGGGGGGGCGCCCACCCCGCTCTCCTCCAGCCAGCCAGCGCGCATTTCCGGAACCGAACCGACAAGCAGATTCGTATAGGGATGGAAGGGAGCCTGCGTGAAAGCTTCGCGCGGGCCGATATCGACCATGGTGCCGGAATAGAGGACAAGGATGTTGTCGCAGATCGCCCGGACGGTCGAAATGTCATGGCTGATGAACATATAGGCAAGGCCCAGTTCCTTGCGCAGCTCCGCCATGAGGTCGAGGATTGCCGCGCCGACGACGGTGTCGAGCGCGGAGGTGACTTCGTCGCAGAGGATGAGCTCCGGATCGGCCGCGAGCGCGCGGGCGAGATTGATGCGCTGCTTCTGCCCGCCCGAGAGGTCGCTGCACCGGCGGTCGATGACGGTGGCAGGCAGGCGGATGAGGTCGAGCAGTTCGAGCACGCGCAGCCGCGCGGGCTTGCCCTTCAGCCCGTGGTAGAAGGCGAGGGGGCGGGAAAGGATTTGGCCGACGCTGTGCGCGGGGTTGAGCGCTGTGTCGGCATTCTGGAAGACGAGCTGGATACGGCGGAACTGGTCGCGGGTCCGGCCTTTGAGGCCGGGTGGAAGCGGCTCGCCTTTCAGCAGCACTTCGCCTTGCGCCGGTGGCAGCAATCCGGCGATGACGCGGGCTATGGTGGACTTGCCGGAACCGGACTCGCCAATTACGCCAAGCGTCGCCCCCCGCTCTATGACAAGGTCGATGTTACGCAGCACCGGGATGCGGGGGCGGCCGTCGTTTCCGATCTTGCCATAGCCTGCCGTCATGTTCCGGATTTCCAGTAGCGGCGCCGTGGGCAGCTCGGCGCAGCGCGGCGTGGGGCGGATCGCGGGGCGGGCAGCGGCCATCAGCGTCCTGGTATACTCGTCGGCCGGGCGGTGCAGGATCTGGTCGGCGCTGCCCCGTTCCCGAATGCGGCCCTGGTTGAGGACGACGATCTGGTCGGCCATCTGGGCGACGACGGCAAGGTCGTGCGAAACGTAGATGGCCGTTGCGCCGCGTTCCAGCACGACGGCCTTGAAGGCGCGCAGCACTTCGATCTGGGTGGTGACATCGAGCGCGGTGGTGGGCTCGTCCAGGATTACCAGTTCAGGATCGGTGATGAGCGCCATGGCCGCCATCAGGCGCTGAAGCTGGCCACCCGACAGTTGGTGCGGATAGCGGGAACCGATCGTGTCGGGGAAGGGCAGCGCGAGGGCGCGGAACAGTTCGATCGCCTTCTCCTGCGCCTGCGCGCGCGGCATCAGATCATGGATCAGCGCCGGTTCGATCACCTGGTCCATGATCGTGCGGGACGGATTGAAGGCGGAGGCGGCGGATTGCGCGATATAGGCGATGCGGTTGCCGCGAAGCTGGGCCACGCCCTTGGTATCGAGGGAGAGGATGTCGGCGTCGCCCACCCGAATGGAACCACCCGCGATCTTCGCGCCGGGGCGGGCGTGGCCGAGTAGCGTGAGCGCGATCGTGGTCTTGCCCGAACCGGACTCGCCGATCAGGGCGAGGACTTCGCCACGCTGGAGGGTGAAGTCGATGTCGCTGACGATAGGGAATGTTTCGCCCGCTGCGCTACGGGCGGTGACGCACAGGCCCTTCACCTCGACATGAGAGGTCATGGACGCTTCCCCTTCAGGCCGTCGATCAGCAGGTTGACGCTCACCGTGAGGCTGGCGATCGCGATGGCGGGCATCAGGATCGCGGGTGCGCCTTCGCCAAGGCCGGAGATATTTTCACGCACTAGCGATCCAAGGTCGGCGTCGGGCGGCTGGACGCCAAGGCCCAGGAAGCTGAGGCCCGAAAGCAGCAGCACGATGAACACGAAGCGCAAGCCGAAATCGGCGAGCAGCGGGTGAATCATGTTGGGCAGGATCTCGGTCAGGGCGAGGTGGATGCGGCCTTCGCCGCGGGCGCGGGCGACCTGAACATAGTCCATCTGAGCAAGGTTTACGGCCAGCGCGCGGGCGATGCGGTAATTGCCCGGAACATAGGTGATGGCGGCGATCAGCAGCAGCAGCGACAGCGAGGAGCCAAAGGCGGCCACCAGCACCAGCGACAGGATCTTGGACGGGATCGAAATGAGCGTGTCCATGAAGCGGGACAGGGGCTCGTCCACCTTTGCGCCGCCAACTGCTGCAGTGAGGGCGAGGGCGGTGCCGGTGGCGCTGGCCAGCAGGGCGGCGGCAGCGGCGAGGCCGACCGTATAGCGCGCGCCGGAAAGCAGCCGGCTCAGCACGTCGCGGCCAAGATAATCGCTGCCCAGCCAGTACTGCGACGACATGCCGTCGAACACGTCATAGTCGACGAACGCGCCGACCGGATAGGGCGCCAGCATCGGCCCGACGAGTGCCACCGCCAGCCAGAAGATGACGAAGGCAAGGCCGATCCTGGCCGATAGCGGGAGGGACCTGGCCCAGCGGAGGGAGGAAGCCATCATTGCGCGCGCAACCTGGGATTGGCGAGGATGGCGGTGACGTCCGCGATCAGCATGAGGATGAGATAAGCCGCGCAGAAGATCATGGCGCAGGCCTGGAGCAGCGGCATGTCACGGCTGGTGACGGCGTTCACCATCAGGCTGGCGAGGCCGGGATAGTTGAAGATCGTCTCCACGATGACCGCGCCGCCAAGCAGATAGGATAGGCTCAGGGCCATGGCGTTGACGATCGGTGCGATGGCGTTGGGCATGATGTGGCGAAGGACCACGCGTATGGGCGCCACGCCCTTGAGAACGGCCATTTCGACATAGGGGCGGTCCATCTGGTCGATGACGGCGGCGCGCGTCATGCGGGCCATCTGCGCGATGACGATGATGCTCAAGGTAAGAACGGGCATCGCCGCGCCGCGCAGATATTCGCCCCAGCTCATGTCATCGGACGCCAGGGCGATGGAGGGCAGCCAGCGCAGCTTGACGGAAAAGACGAGCACAGCAAGCGTCGCCACGAGAAATTCCGGGACGGCGACCATCGACAAGGTGAAGATATTGAGCGCGCGGTCGATCCGTCCGCCCCGGTTCATGGCTGAACCGATGCCGATCGAAAGAGCCACGGGGACGGCCACCAGGGCGGTCAGTGCGGCGAGGAGCAGGCTGTTGGGCAGCCGTGAGGAGATGACTTCGGACACGGGCATATTGGCGACCAGAGACTGGCCCGGATCGCCCATGATCATGCCGCCAAGCCAAGAGAGATAGCGTTCATGCGCGGGACGATCGAGCCCCATTTCGTGACGCAGGGCGGCGATCTGCTGCGTTGTGGCGCTTTGCCCCAGCGTTTCCTCCGCCGCGTCGCCGGGCAGGAGCTGGGCGATGGTGAAGACGACCAGCGAGACGAGGAACAGCGTCAGCAGCGAGGAGGCAAAGCGCTTGCCGGCGAGAATGAGCGCCATCTTGAGGCCGGACGCGGTAGATCCGCCCGTCATCAGCCTTCCCACCAAGCATGTTCGGCGAACTGATAGCCCATGAACCCGCCCAACGGCACGGGATAAAGCCCCTTCAGCCGTTTGTCATGGCCGTCGATCAGGCTGATGAACACCGGGATGCCCACGCCGCAATGGTGGTGCACCAGCCCCTGCATTTCGCCATATAGCTGCTTGCGGCGAGACTGGTCGGATTCGCCGCGCGCTTCGATCAGTAACCGGTCGAACCGCGCGTTCTTCCAGCCGGACTCGTTCCAGGCGGCGTCCGATTTGTAGAACAGGCTGAAGATGAGGTCGGCGGTGGGCCGAGGGTTGTTGTTGCCGAAGCTCAACGGGTGACGCATCCAGTGGGTCGACCAATAGCCGTCGGCAGGAACCCGGTTGACCGCCAGATTCAGGCCGACGCGCGAGCCATATTCCTGAAGGACGGACGCCATGTCGACCGACCCTTCCGCTGCGGTCGAGGCATAGACGGGCAGGCGCGCGCGGCCGATCCCGGCCCGCCGCAAATGCCATTTCGCCTTGTCGAGATCGAGATGGGTCTGTGGCAGGTCGTTGCGGTAATAGGGATGGAAAGGCGGGATCGGATGATCATTGGCGATTGTCGCATAGTCGCGGAACAGAGCCCGCCTGATCAGCGGCCGGTCGATCAGATATTTCATCGCGGCGACGAAATCGGCATTGCCCGTCGGGAGTTGGTCCTGCCGCATGATCAGGTTGGTGTAGAGGCCAGACTTGGTCTCCAGCAGGCCGTGGCGGGGCGAGGCGAGCACGCGCTTGGTCGATCGCGGATTGATGGCGTTGATCAGTTGGACATCGCCCGACAGCAGCGCGTTGACGCGGCTGACCTCATCGGGAATGCCGATCAGCTCTATTTCTTCGAGATAAGGCTTGCCGGGCTTCCAGTAGTTGGGATTGCGGCGCGCCAGCGTGCGCACGCCGGGGCGAAACCGGGCGCAGAGATAGGGACCGGTGCCGTTGGCCGTGCGGAAATCCTTTTGCCCGGCGCGCACGATCATGAAATGCGACTGGGCAAGTATGGCGGGCAGGTCAGCGTTAGGACCGATGAGGCGGATGGTTACGTCATAAGGGCCGGACGCCGTCACCTCCGCAAATTGCTCGGCGATGGTAGCGAGCTTGGATCCGGTCGCCGGAATCTTGTGCCGCAGCAGCGACCAGACCACGTCGCGCGACGTGAACGCTGCGCCATCATGAAAGGTAACGCCGCGGCGAAGGCGGAAATGCCAAGTTGTCTGGTCGCGGCTCTCGATCCGTTCGGCCAGCGCGGGACGGGCGATCAGGTGCCGGTCGAGTTCCGTCAGGCCGTTGTAGAACATGAAGTGGCGGACATAATCGTTCGACAGCGCACCCTTGGCCGGGTCCAGCGTGTCGGCAGTGGAACTGGACATGCCAGCGACCCGGATGCGGCCCCCCACGCGGGGCCGAGCGGGTGCAGCGAAGGCACTTTCGGGCAGAAGCAGCCCGGCGCCCAGCGTGCCCAGCAGTTCCCGCCGGGAAAAGGGAAGGTCGTCGATCAATGGATCACATCCTGCCACTTATACCACAGGCCGACGAGTGGCAGGAACCAGGGTTTGCCGAAATGACCCGGGACGCTGGGCCAGTCGAGATCGGCCCAGGGATTGGCGGCAGCATCGCCCGCCATCACCCGCGCCATCATCTGCCCCATATAGGTCGCCATCTGCACGCCGTGCCCGCTATAGCCCATGGAATAATAAAGCCCGTCCTGCTCGCCAGCGCGCGGCAGGCGGTCGGCGGTCAGGTCCACCATCCCGCCCCAGACATGGTCGATGCGCGTGCCTTTCAGTTCCGGGAAAACCGCCAGCATCGTCTGTTCGAGGATGCGGCCGCTCTTTAGATCGGAACGGGGATCGCTGATGGCGAAGCGGGCGCGGCCTCCGAAGATCAGCCTGTTGTCGGCTGTCAGGCGGAAATAGTTGCCGATATTCTTGCTGGTGACGTAGTTGCGACGGTTGGGCAGCAGCTTTTCGGTCAGCGCGGGATCAAGTGGCTCTGTCGCGACGATGAAGCTGCCGACCGACACGATGCGGCGGCGGAAGAAGCCGAATGGCGCGGCGGTGGGTGCGCCCCCCGTGGCGACCAGCACCTGATCGGCTACCAGCTGGCCCTTGGGCGTAGTGAGGCGCCAGCCGCTTGCCAGCCGATCCAGGCCGGTGACCTCGGCATGTTCATGGATCTTCGCGCCCGCCCGCGCCGCCGCTTCGGCAAGGCCCACGCCATAGCGCGCCGGATGCAGTTGGGCGCTGGTCGTCTGGATCAGCGCGCCGTGGAAGGCGTCCGATCCGACCTCTTCCCGGATACGGTCGGGCGGGATGAGGCAGACATTGCCGTCCACCTCCGCTGCGAGCAGATCATGCGCGCGGACCAGCTTGTCATAATGTTTCGGCTTGGCGGCAAGCTTTACCCGGCCGCAGCGATTGAAGGCGCAATCTATACCTTCTTCCCGCACCAGTTGCGCGACCAGATCGACCGCGTCGCAATGGACGCGGTAATAGGCCTTGGCGATTTCCTTGCCGAAACGCGCTGACAGCGCGCCATAGTCGTGGGCCGTGCCATTATTGCACTGACCCCCGTTGCGACCCGAGGCCTCGCCGATCATGTGGGCCGCCTCCAGCAGAACGACACTTGCTCCCCGCTTTGCCAGCGCAAGAGCAGCGGAAACTCCGGTAAAGCCACCTCCGATGATGGCAACGTCCGCCTTGCCCTCGACGCTGCCCTGCGCTCCGCCCGTGAAGGCCGGGGCGCTTGCAAGCCAGTAGGAGAGGGAGGATGCGGTCATCGCGGCGATCAGAGGCCCACGACCGCCGGCAGCGCACCGATATGCGGGATTTCGACGTCGCGATAAAAAGCGTTTGACGGTTCATGCCCGCGCCCCACGAACACGCGGCAGCCGAAATGCAGGTCGGTGGCGGTGTTCTGGTCATAGCGAAAGCTGGAAGAGACGTGCATCATCTCTTCGGGCTTGGCGCCGAGCTGGTCGAACATATATTCGAAGGCTTGCATGCGGGGCTTGTACGCCTGAGCCATCTGCGCGGTGTAGACAGCGTGGAAGGGGGCGCCCAGCTTTTCAACATTGTGGTGGATCTGGTCGTTCATCGCGTTGGACAGGATGACGAGGGGGATCTTGTCACCGATCTTCGAAAGGCCGCCCGGCACATCGTCATGCGGTCCCCAGGTCGGCACGGCGTTATAGACGGCGTCCGCGTCCGCCTCGCGATAATCCACGCCCCAGCGCTTGCAGGTACGGCGCAAGGAATTGCGGATAATGTCCTGATAGGGTTCCCATGCGCCCATCACCTGATCGAAGCGATAGGCGCTCCAGTCCTGGCAGAAGGCGGGGAGTTTCTCCGCCGCGATCCGGTCCGCCATGAAGGCGGTGGCCATTTCGGTCATGCGGAACCGGGTGAGCGTGCCGTAACAGTCGAAGCTGATATATTTCGGCCGAAAATTGGGCATGGGTGCGATCCCCTTAGTTGGCATCTATCGGCACGGAGGCCGCTTTGATGATTGCATTACGACACGGGTGGGCCAGAACATGTCTCTGATTGGTTCGGGAGAGAACGCAGATGGCCATGATTTGCAGTGCTGTTTCGGCATAGTTTGCCGTGGCCGAAACCTGAGGGAAATCGGCGTCCATTTTCACCGTTGCGGGGCTATGGGAACGTGCCTTCCCGGCAGATAATGTCGGAATGCTCAATAGCCTTGCTCCCGGCTGACTTCGCCATGCATGGACTGGCCCGACTGGTGCCGCCGGATGTTGGCGATAAGGGCGCGGGCGGACGTGTCGGCGCGCGTCATGCTGGCTATGTGGGGAGTAAGGATGATGCGGGGGTGATCCCAGAAGGGGTGATCTGCGGGCAGCGGCTCCGGATCGGTGACGTCGAGAATCGCGGCGTGGATCTGCCCGTCATCGATCAGCTGCAGCAGATCCTGCTCCACCAGGTGTCCGCCCCTGCCAACATTCATCAGGGCAGCGCCATAAGGCAGTTCGGATAGGTTTTTCCGGCACAATATGCCGCGCGTCTCCGGCGTCAGCGGCAGCAGGCAGACCAAGATGTCACATGCCGACAGGAACTGCGCAAGCTCGCCAGGCCCCGCGTGGCAACATATCCCGTCGATCTGGTGCCGAGACCGGCTCCAGCCGGACAGGGCGAAGCCGAATGGGCGAAGGGCGGCAAGCACCGCCTGCCCAAGATGCCCGAGCCCCATGACGCCAATGCGCCGGTCGGCTGCTGCGACCACATCAATAGGCATCCAACGATGCTGCTGCTGGGCGATGCGATAGTCGATCCAGTCGCGATGGAGGGCAAGCACTGACGCGCAGCAGTATTCCACCATGCCTTCTGTGATACCGGGCTCTATCATGCGCACCAGCTTCACATGCGGCGCGAGCCTGGAGAGGTCGAACTGATCGACGCCAGCGCCCACGGAAAAGAGGGCCTGAAGGTTCGGAAGGGTGCGGAGCAGGTCGGACGAAGGATCCCAGGCGGCGAGATAACGGATGGAGGCGGGATCGTTCAATTCGTCCGGGGTCGCAAAAGCGATATCGGGCGCTTCCGCCGCGAAGATGCCGCGCCAGATCCGGCCGCGTTCTGGATCCGAGGTATAAAGCAGGGTCATGCCCAACACCCTTTCCTGCAAGAATGAAATGATTGCCGGTGGCCCCCGGACCTGGAGGGCCACCGGCAATTGTCGGGACTACAAATCCAGAAACATGCAGTATCAGAAGTCGAATGTGGCCCTGACGGCGAATTGCCGTGGTGTTCCGGGCTGTATCCACAGCGCCGAATAGGAGCTGGCATAGTATTTCTTGTCGAAAATATTATTGATGTCGGCCGAGAGTTTGATCTGGTCGGTGATGTTGAACGACCCCAAAACCTTGGCGATTGTGTAGCTGGGCAGATAGAAGTCCGTCGCCGTTTGACCCAGGCGCCTGCTGACATGGGTCACGCCCGCGCCCAGCATCGCTTCATGATCGCCGATCGAGAAATTCCTGAACAGAAGCGCATTGGCCTGATGCTTGGGAACGTTGATCAGCGGATCGTCCTTGCGCACCCCGGCCGAAAGATAGTCGTCCGACCATCCGGCGTCGGTATAGGCATAGGTCAGGAACACCTCGAACCCGGCCGGTAGCTTGGCGTTGACGTCGAACTCCACGCCCTGGCTCTTGGCCTCGCCGACTGCGACAGACAGTCCCGACAGCAGATCGGCGGTCAGGACGTTTGTCTTGTTCATTTTGTACAGCGACAGGGTGCTGGTGATCCGGCCATCCGGTGTTACGAATTTCGCACCGACTTCATAGCTTTCGCTGATCTCCGGAGCGAAGGGATTGTTCCTTTCGTCCACGCCGCTGTTCGGCCGGAAACCCTTGCCATAGCTCGCATAGAAGGACAGGCTGCTGGTCGGTTCAAAGACCAGTCCCGCCATTGGGCTGAACTTGGTGTAGGCTGCCGGGTTGGTGGGGCCTACGCGATTGTCGATATTCTGTCTGAAGTCGTCATAGCGCCCGCCGAACCTTACCTTGAATTGCTCCGTAATCTCGATCTGATCCTGGGCATAGATGCCCCAGGCCTTCTGAATTTCCGTGGCGTTCTGGATAATTGCCGTCGGGACGGGCGCCGGAATATTGTAATTTGGATTGAAGATGTCGATCGAATAGGACTGGTCCGCTGCCGTCGGGCGATAGCGCACCTGGAACATCTCGATCTTGAAGCGGTCCCAATCTCCACCGATGCGGATGTTGTGGGTGAGGGGACCGGTTTCAAACTTGCCGCTGATTTCGCCGCGGAACACCATGTGTGTGGTGCTGTAGTCGCGATAGCGGCGCTGGCGCGAGAGGGTGCGCCCATCATTGTCAATAAGCTGACGGCCCAATGCCAGTTCGGGATCGCTGGAATAGCCCTCGAAGGTCGTATCCTTGTAACCCGCGCCCAGCATCAGCGTCCAATCGTCGCTGAAGTCATGCTGATATTGCGCTTGATGGCCCAGCACGCCGACCTTGATCGGGCCATCATTGGGATTGCTCAAGAAGCGCGAATTTGGAATCGCGCCCAAATCATAACTGGTCGTGCCATCGCTATTGCGGATCGGGATGGCAACCACGCCGCGATCGAACGGCACTTCCTGTTTCACATACTCCAGTTCGTAGGTGAAGATGTCGTTGTCGGAGAATTTCGCCAGGAAGGACGGCGTCAGCGTGTACTTTTGCGTCTCCACGGTGTCGCGGAAACTATGCGCCTTTTCGACCGAACCGTTCAGGCGGACGGCAACGCTGTCGGTCAGCGGCAGATTGTAGTCGCCCTCGACGCGATAGGTTTGCCAACTTCCGCCCGACACCGCAAAGCTGCCGCCTTCCTGGAAGATGGGCTTTTTGGTCACGATGTTGATCGTGCCGCCGGGCTCTCCCCGACCAAAGAGGGCAGAGTTCGGCCCTTTGAGCACTTCGATCCGTTCGACATTGGAGGCATCGCGCGGGCCGCCGAAACCGCGACCGCCGTTGAAGCCGTTGACAAGGAACCCGCTTGGGAAGTTTTCGTCGCCAGCAAAGCCGCGAATGGCAAAACTGTCCCACAACCCGCCGAAATTGTTTTGCTTTGAAACGCCACTCGCAAGTTCCAGCGCTGCGTCCAGCCGGGTGATGTTGAGGTCGTCGAGCAGCTTGCCTTCAAGGAACTGGACGGCTTGTGGGATTTCCTTGACCGGAGTGTCGCCAAAATATTGGCGTTTCAAACCGGTGACGATAATGTCACTGTTGTCATCAGATGTCGAAGATTGTGCGTGAGCACCAGATGTCATGGCAATCGATGCGACGCTGGCGGTCAACGCCAGACGAAGAGCGGAAAATTTCTGCATATTGCTACCCCTCAGATAATTCGTTGTTCCGAAATTCCTGCGAGCGGGGTGAGCCAGTCTTTTTATTATATCCCCAAATCGACACCTTGTGGTGTGCTGTTATTTTGAGAGACCGGTCCACTGGGTGATATTTCACCTCTCTGCTATTCGTAGTGTATGGTTGTGTTGCAGTATTGTTACGTCAATCTGTTCGCTTTTACGGTGCAAAATGGTGAATATTGATGCGGTGGAAAGAGAATTATGCCGCGGCGGTGATTCGACGTTTTGCCGCCGCAAACGAACGTTGAAGATGGGCAATTTTCGCCGCGCCCGATCCATCAGAGCGAGCCTACCTTTATCTTCGATCCGTCGGTCAGGCGGGCCAGACGAAACGGCGCGGGGTCGACCGCCGGGGGCGCTCCGACGATCAACTGTGCCGCTAGGTAGCCGATGCCGGGCCCCAATCCAAAACCATGCCCAGAGCAGCCCGCGGCGAGATATAACCCGTCGATGTCGCCGGTCGGCGAAATGACTGGAACAGCATCGGGCGTGCAATCGACATAGGCGCCCCACGCATGGTCGATTTCCATTCCTGCGAGTTGAGGAAAGGTGGTGCTGACATTGTTAATGATGGCGTCAACCAGACTGCGGCTGGGCGCAGGATCGAGTATCCGGTTGTTTTCGTAGATGCGGTCGTTACCGAACAGCGCCGCAAGGGATTCCGGCCCCTTGAAGAAGGAGCTTCCCGCCTGCATCCTGACTGCCTTCAACCGCTGGATGAACTGCGGCATGAAGGCGCGGGCGAAGGATATTCCCTGCGGCGTCATTTCCAGCGAGGCTCGGCCGCTGATCGCCAGCGTGTAGCTGCCATCAAGGCGGCGCGTCATGGCGAGATCGGGGCAGTAGACGACTTCGCCGACATTGACGGTGGGTTTGGTGCGCAGCGCCGTCTGACGGACGCTGGCCTGCGGAAACCGTACGCCGTGCCGGCGCAGGAAACCGGAAGCCCAGGCGCCGGCCGAACACAGGACAGCGTCGGCCTTCACAAAGCCTTTCTCGGTCTGAACGCCGGTGACGCGTCCATTGGTGACGTCGAGGCGGCGCACCGCGCAATTTTGATGGATCGTCGCTCCCAGAGCGCGCGCGCCTTCCGCAAGGATGGGCGCTGCAAGCTCTGGCTCCGCCTTGCCATCCGCAACGGAGTGCAGGCCGCCCACCCATTTGCGGCGATTTTCAGGAATGCGCTCGGCCGCCTGTGCGGCGCCGAGCATATAGGTATCGATGCCGAACTCGCGCGCGGTGGGGAGCCACGCTTCCCAAGTAGCGAGGGTGGCGGCGTCATCGGTGGCATAGACCAGGCCGGTGCGACGGAAGCCCAGGTCCTGCCCGATCTCGCTCGCCAGATTGTCCCACAGCGACATGGACAGCAGCGACAGAGGCATTTCCCGCGGATCGCGGTTTTGCTGGCGGCACCAGCCCCAGGTGCGGCTGGATTGTTCGCAGGCGATATGGCCCTTTTCCAGCAAGGCGACGGACATACCGCGCTTCGCCAGATAATAGGCCGCTGCAGTGCCCACGATGCCGCCGCCGATGATCGCCACATCGACCGCCGCAGGCAGCTGTTCATCGCTCTGGACAGGGCGTACGGCAGGAACCATTCGAATTAATCCCTTATCGGCGGGTGGTAGCGATCAACTTTGGCGGCTCAGAGATATTTGAGCCACCAGATGTCCTTGCGCCGCTTTTTAAGGTCGGAAAACCAGCGCGTCGGGAAATAGAGCGGCACGATCAGGCCCAGACACCAGACCCATACCCAGACAAGGGAGTCGACGCCGAAGACGTCGCCGTGGTTGGTGCCCCAGGTCGCCCGCGCCGCCAGATAGAACACGCGCAGCAAATAGAGATGCAGCAAATAGAAGAACATCGGCGCGCCGCCCATGACCGACAGCCAGTGTGTCACCCGCGCATCATTGGCCTGCTCGAATAGCGCGAGCAGGACAAGGCCCACTCCCAGCGTCAGAAGCAGGAACAGCAGCGAAGGCGGATATTTGGTCAGCGCAAGAAAGCTGATGACAGTGCGGATAGGTTCGCCAGGAACGGTGAACCAGGGCGCGTCGCCATAGATGTTGAGCGCGCGCAGGAGGACGAAACCAGCGATCATTGCCGTGCCGGAGGTCAGCAATGTGCGGCGGCGCTGAACTGGCGTCAGGTTCGAGAACCAGCTGCCCGCGGACCATCCAAGGCAGATGACGCCGATCCAGGGCAGGATGGGGTAGTTGAACTTCACGATTACGCCCGCCAATTCGATCTGCGAGCGTTCATGCACGATGCCCCAAGGCACGAACAGCGGGTGATCGGGGGGCAGGACGATGCCGTCGAGCAGGTTGTGCCCAGCGACGATCACAATGCCGAGTATTAGCACCGCCTTGCGCGGCAGGTGAATGAGCCCAGCGAGGACGATCATGCACAGGCCGATGGCCCAGATGACCTGCAGGAATATGAAGTTCGGCGGAAATTCTGCGCGCCAGGAAAAATTCACGAAGGTGAATTCCAGGAACACCAGGAAAGCGCCGCGGCTGAGCAGGAAGCGACTGGTTTCACCGGGAGTGTGGCGTTGGCTGTAGAGATAAGCCGACAGTCCCGTCAGCGCCACGAAGATCGGCGCGCATAGGGTGCTGGTAATCCGCGTGAAGAATAGGGCCGGCATGACTGTCCGCGCATCGACAGGATCACCAAGTGGCACGTAGAGGAGCCAAGTTTCCCGCACGTGATCCAGCAGCATGATGAGCATGACGAGACCGCGCAGGGCATCGATGCTTTGCAACCGCGTCGTCGCGACGGCGGGACTGCGCGCACTGGTGGCAGCGGTGGGCGTGTGTGCAAGTGTAGCCATGAGCGCCTCTACGATATGTTATACCATATTCAAGGTCTAGTCGGGGATGCGTGCGATCGCGTCCACCTCGACAAGAAAACCATAATGCAATTCAGGGACCGGAACGACGGTGCGGGCAGGCCGCGCGTCGCCCAGCATTTCGGCATAGACCTGGTTGAACCGCGGCCAGTTATCCACGCCGACGATATAGGCGGTGACCCGGCAGAGATCGTCCGCCTTGCCGCCCGCTTCGTCCAGTATCGCGAGCATATTGGCGATCGCCTGCCGCGCCTGCGCCTCGATCCCCATGTCGGGCAGGGGCGTCTTGTCCGCGCGGATCGGCAACTGACCCGAAATGTAGAGGGTGTCGCCCGACTGCACGGCCTGTGAATAATGGCCCGCGGGTGCTGGCGCCGCTTCGGTGAGGACAGGTTGGGGCTTGCCGTTCATCACCATCCTCCGAACCGCTGCCATTCGCCATGGACCACATCCGAAGAGCCACGAACGACATGGTAGCTGCGATGCTGCGCGCCCGTGGCGCAGGCATGGTTGGGCAGGATCCGCACCCTATCGCCGATCTTGAGGTCGGGAAGCGATGCGCCGCTGCCCGGCCGTACGGTGATGATGCCATGCTCCTGATTGGCATCGGACAGGATCAGGTTGTCATAGGGCCGGCCGCTGCTGTCGCAGACGACGCCATAACCCTGGTTCACGTCCTGCTTCGAGGTTCCGCGATCCTGAGACATGGCCATCCAGCCAGCATCGACCAGTATCCAGCCCTTTTCCCGCTGATGGCCGATCACTGTCGCCAGGACGGACAAGGCGATGTCCTCCACCCGGCAGACGCCGACACCGGCCATCACCAGATCGAAGAAGACGAACACGCCCGCACGAACTTCCGTTACGCCGGTGAGGTCGGTGGCATGATGCGCAGTGGGGGTGGAGCCGACACTGACGACGGGGCAGGGCAGGCCTGCCTCGCGCAGGGTGCTTGCCGCCTGCACGACGCTTTGCCTTTCCTGTTCGGCACATTGGCGCAGCGCCTCTTCTCCGCGCGCGGCATAGCTGCCACCCGCATGCGTCAGGACGCCGCGCAGTTCGCCGCCATTCACCAGGGCCCGGCCGATGCTCACCAGAAGATCCTGGTCGCCAGGCAGGACGCCCGAACGGTGGCCGTCGCAGTCGATTTCGATCAGCGCGGGAATGGGCAAGCCTGCTTCACGCGAGGCATCAGCGACTGCCTCAGCCTGTTCCACCGTGTCCAGGACGATGGCAAGGTCAACGCCGCGCTTGCGCAGTTCGATGACCTTGGCGAGCTTCCATGGGGCGATGCCGACGGCATAGATGATATCGCGCACGCCCGCGTCGGCGAAGAATTCAGCTTCTTTCAGCGTCGACACCGTGGCCGGACCCTGCGGCGTCGTCATGACATGGCGCGCCACTTCAACCGACTTCGCGGTCTTGAGGTGCGGGCGCAATGTCACGCCCAGCGGGGCGAGCCGATCCTTCAAGCGGGCGACGTTGCGCTCCATCAGTTCCGCGTTAAGAACCAGGCAGGGCGTTTCCAGGTCATTCAGCCGGGTGACGGCGGCGGACTGCCGATCCTGTTCCAGCGTGTTTGCAAAATTCACAATGGGTATCCTTGCTGATGGGCAAAGCCATGCTGCATGACGATCGGCAATCGCACAATTAACGGATGCTGCATCTCTGCATAAGGTTGGGGTTAATGGTGGCGAGCAGATGTTATGCCGTTTCCGGCATGGGGAAATAGCCGAGGATCGCCTTCGTCTCGAGATATTCCTCCAACCCGAACACGCCGTATTCGCGGCCATTGCCCGATTGCTTGTAGCCGCCGAATGCCGCGAACCCGTCCCAGGCGGGATGGTTGATGTGCACCTGCCCGGCCCTGATCCTTGCGGCGACGCGGCGGGCCCGATCCATGCTGCGCGACTGGACATGCGAGCCGAGGCCGTAGACGGTATCGTTGGCGATCCGGATCGCATCCTCCTCATCCTCATAGGGGATGAGGCAGAGCACCGGGCCAAAGATTTCCTCCTGCGCTATCCGCATGGCGGGATCGACTGCCGAAAAGATCGTGGGGCGGGCGAAATAGCCGCGCGACAGGCCGTCGGGTCGCTCCGGCCCTCCGCACAGAAGCCTTGCCCCTTCCTCGATGCCGATGCGGATCATCGACTGCACCTTGTCGAACTGGGCGCGGTTGGCGAGAGGGCCAAGATCCGTGTCCTCGGCTAGAGGGTCGCCCACTTTCATGCCCTGCGCGGCGGCAACGGCGAGGCCTTCAACCTCCGCCAGATGGGCGGCGGGCACCAGCATCCGCGTGGGCGCGCTGCAAGATTGGCCGACATTGCGGAAGGCGGCCGCGACGCCCAGGGGAACCACACGAGCGAAGTCGGCGTCATCCAGCAGGATGTTGGGGGACTTGCCGCCCAGTTCCTGCGTGACGCGCTTGACCGTGGGCGCAGCCGCCTGCGCCACCAGTACGCCCGCGCGCGTCGATCCGGTGATCGACACCATTTCGATACCGGGATGGGAAGCCATGGCCGCCCCGACTTCGGAACCCGTACCGTAGAGCATGTTGAAGACGCCGGGCGGCGTGCCCGCATCATGCATGATCTGCGCGAAGATGCGCGCGCTGAAGGGGGAAAATTCGCTCGGCTTGAGGACGACCGTGCAACCGGCGGCGAGGGCCGGCGCGACCTTCGCGGTGATCTGGTAGAGCGGCCAGTTCCAGGGTGTGATGAGGCCGCAAACGCCGATCGGCTCCTTCGCGATGGCTGTCGTGCCTTGCTGCCGGAGGAAGGGATAATCGGCCAGCACATCGATCGCGGCGCGCACATGCGCGATCCCGAATGGAACCTGCGACGCGCGGGAAAAGGCGATGGCCGAGCCCATTTCATGGCTGATCGCCAGCGCCAATTCCTCGAACCGCTCTTCCATCAGGACCAGAATGCTGCGCAGCAAAGCAGCGCGATCTGCAGGCGAAGTTTGCGAGAAATGGATAAAGGCGTTGCGGGCCGAAGCTACTGCGGCATCCACGTCATCGACGCTGGCGGCGGCAATGGAGCCAATCGTTTCTTCCGAAACCGGGCTGAAGACGGGAATGGGTTTGGCGGACCTTGCGGGGGCTTGCCACCGGCCATCGACATAGATGTGATCGCAGGGATGCAGGTCCATTCTTCCAAGCCTTTCTGTTCGCGGATGGCAGCATGTTTGACTCTCGCTGCCGGTTGCTCCCGGAAGCAGGTTATGCGAAATCATGAATGCTGCAATTAACCTCTTCTTTATGTCGAATTAAGGCCGGTCTAATGATCTCCACGGACGACCTCAGCTTTTTCCACATGGTGGCCGCGTCTCCATCGCTGGCGGAGGCGGCGCGCAGATTGAACGTGACGCCGCCCGCCGTCACGCAGCGCCTTCGTGCGCTGGAGGCGAAAGTGGGTGTCAAGCTGATCGACCGCACCTCGCGGGGGCTGAGCCTGACGGACGAGGGCGAGATGGTCGCGGCAGATGGAGCGAGCATCATCAGCGCGATCGACGATCTGTCCGAACGACTGGCGAGCCGGACTAACCAGGTAAGCGGCCATTTGCGCATCGCGGCGCCCTATGGCTTCGGACGGCGCCACGTCGCGCCGGTGGCGGAGCATTTTGCCAAGGCTCACCCGGCGGTGCAGGTGACGCTCGACTTGTCCGACAGTCCGATCCGGCAGATGTCGGAAAGCTGGGACATGATCGTGCATATCGGCGGATTGCCGGAAAGCGACCGCTTGGTGACGACGCTGGCGCCGAACCGGCGTATCCTGTGTGCGGCTCCAGCCTATCTGGAGGCGGCGGAACCGATCACCCACCCATCCGACCTGGCCCTGCATCGCTGCCTGGCGCTGCGGGAAAACAACGAGGATGTCACGCTATGGCGCTTCACCCATGCCACGGGGGGCAAGACAACCATCCGGATTAAGCCAAGCCTGTCGAGCAATGACGGAGAAATCGTGCGGGACTGGGCGCTGGCGGGATTGGGCGTGATGGTGCGTAGCGAATGGGATGTCGCAGACGAACTGTCCGCAGGACGGTTGAAGCAGATCCTGCCGCGATGGACCCCGCCCGCCGCCGATGTTGTGGCCCTGCTTCACGCGCGGCAAGGACGGAGCGGCCGGACGAACGCGTTCCTGCAGGCGCTGCGAGACAGCCTTGCGCCCGCGCCGTGGAGGCGAGAGTGAAGCAGCGCAGAGGGGTGACCCTGTCCTGCCATGCCGCAATGCTGGTCAGGCACCTACGTCTTGCTGAAGGTCAGGTGCTCGTATCGTCAGCGCTGACGAGCACGAACGGGATGGTGACATAACCACGGACCGCCGTGGCGGTGCCGCCCTGCTTCGCGGGGGTCCAGCGCCAGTGCTTGACCGCGCGCAAGGCCGCGCGGTCCAGTAGTTGGCTGCCGCTGCTCGCCGCTACCTGAATGTCCGCGACGCGGCCTTCGGGGTCGACCAATACGAGCAGCTTGACCGTCCCCTGCTCGCGGCGACGCCGGGCTTCGGCGGGATAGACCGGCGGCTTGGCAACCAGCACCGTGCCTGAAAGATCTCCGCCTTCGCGCGCCGGGGTTGATGCAGGAGCGGCAGGGGCCGATACCCTGGCCGCAGCCTCCACGCTGGCGATGGCCGGCGCAGAAATCTGCACGGCCGGCGGCGGCGCCTCAAGCGCCATCTGCTTCGGACCCTGTGAGGGAAGCTCTATAGCGGGCTTTGGGATGACCACCGGGCTGGGTGAAGCGATTTCAGGTTCAAGCGTCTTTGGCGGGGGGCTGGCCTTGGTTTTGGTATCGAGGTCACGCAAAGTGATCGCGGTCAGGCGCTGGCGTTCGTGCTGCCTGCTCGCTAGCCCCATGGTGGCGATCGCAGCCACCATCGCCAGCACGGCCCCCGCCGAGGCGATGAACGCGAGGGGGCCGGATCGGCGAGACGGCTGATAGGCCGACCTGACGATGGGTTCCGCCATTTGATCGTCATTCAAGCCGGCAACTAATGCTGTGATGCTCTCGGTAGACGCACGAACCCGGCGGGGCCGGCTCCCCAGTGCATGATCCCCTGCGCCATGAAATGCCGTCGTTGCGATCGTCGCCACGTTTACCCTCATCTGACGCGTTAATCGTTATTGCGAGTCATTCTCATATGTAATAAGGCCCGGTCTGTCCAGCTTTTTGCACTGGACCAAGTGGTGACGGAATAGCGAAGTGCTGGTCATCGAGAAGGAACATTGATTGTGGATGCTGCCGAAGTCGCAACGCTTTCCTCTCGCAAGGAGGTTTCCGGGCGCCCGTCGCGCGCTGCGGGTTCAGGCGATGCGGGTAATCGGCGGGGCATGGGACGCAAGAAGCGCAAGGTCAGTGCTTTCTGGCTGAAGCAGTTGCACACTTGGCATTGGGTCAGCGCTGCGGTTTCGCTTGCCGGAATGCTGTTGTTCGCAGTCACCGGGATCACGCTCAATCATGCCGCGTCCATCTCTGCCAAGCCCACCGTCATCGAAAGTGCGGGCCGTATTGACCCGCCTATCCTCGCGCGTCTGGGGCCAGCGGGGGATCGCACCGATCCGCTCCCAGGCGAGGTTGCGCGCGCTTTGGCGGCCATGCTCCCGGTCGATCCTTCCGGCTACGCAGCGGACTGGTCGAGCGAGGAGGAAGTTTACATCGCGATGCCGGGCCCCGGCAGCGACGCCTGGATCAGCATCGATCGCAAAACCGGCGAAGTGACGTCTGAGAAGACCGACCGCGGTTGGATCTCCTACCTCAATGACCTCCACAAAGGGCGCAATACCGGCGCATCCTGGTTCTGGTTCATCGACGTGTTCGCCGTTGCCTGCGTGGTGTTCACGATCACTGGTTTCTTCCTGCTCCAGCTACACGCCCGGCACCGTCCCTCAACTTGGCCGCTTGTCGGCCTGAGCCTGGCAGTGCCGGTGCTGATTGCCGTCTTTTTTATCCATTAAGCGAAAGTGTTGCCATGAGATCGAAGATTCTGCCCTCGATACCGCTTGTCGCGGCGGGAGCGATCGCAGTGCCCGCCGGTGCCGCGACAGTGACCGTTACCGTTCCGCGCGTCGATGTGGCCGAGTATCACAAGCCCTACGTCGCCGGTTGGCTCGAGCCCGCCAATGGCGGCGCGGCGCGCACGATTTTCGTCTGGTACGACATCAAGAAGGCCGGGCGCGAGCCGGGCAGCAAGTGGCTGGCTGACCTTCGCACCTGGTGGCGCAAGGGGGGCAGGGCGCTCAAGCTTCCCGCGGACGGGGTGAGCGGCGCGACGCGCGGCCCGGGAACCTACAAGATCCCGCTGCCCGCCAACCTTCCCGCCGGGCAGTACGTGCTGAAGGTGGAAGCCGCACGGGAGACCGGCGGGCGCGAACTGGTCTCCGTGCCAATCACGGTTCCGGCGCGCGGAGGCACCGCGTCCGGCAAGACCGAACTCGGCGCCGTCACGGTCCGCTGATCATCCCGGCCCTTGATCTTTCACTCGAGGATATTTCCATGCGTTATAACAAGTTCGCTCTATTCTCTGCCGCTGCCGCCGCCTTGCTCGCGACTCCCGCGTCGGCGCACCGGCAGTGGATGCTGCCTTCCACCACCGTACTTTCCGGCACGCAGGGCGGGGTGACGGTGGACGCCGCCATCTCCAACGACCTGTTCGATCCCGATCACTTCCCGATGGGGCTGGACGAGGTGGCCGTATGGGCACCCGACGGCAGCAAGCAGCAGATCCAGAACCCGGCGACGGGACGCTTCAAGTCCACCTTCGACGTCATGGTCGACAAGCCGGGCACGTGGAAGATCGGCACCGAGCAGTCCTCGATGTCCGGCACATTCACGCTCGACGGAGAAACATGGCGCGTTGGCGGTCGCAGGCGGCCGCCTGCTTCCGCTGCGGGGCAGGGCGGTCCTGCCGGTGGCCGGCCGGCACCCGCGCGACCGGCAGGTGCGGGCGGACCGGGCGGTTTCAACCCGGCGCACATGGTCGCGACGGTGGAGGAGATTCCCGCCAATGCGAACGACGTCAAGCTGAGCGAGCGGGTGTCACGCCATTTCGTTTTCGTCACGGCCGACGCCCCGACCGAAGGCGTCTTCGCGCCCACCGGCAAGGGTCTTGAAATGCAGCCGATCACGCATCCGTCGGGACTGGTCGCCGACGAGGAAGGGCAGTTCCGCTACCTCATCGACGGCAAGCCCGCAGCGGGCGTGGCGGTGACCGTGGTTCCTGGCGCGAAGAAGTTCCGCGAGGCCGAAGACGCGCAGGAGTTGAAGACCGGCGCTGACGGTATCCTGCATGTGAAATGGCCGGTGCCGGGCATGTACTGGATGAGTGCGTCCGCCAGCGATAACCATCCCAGCGATTCGCGTGCCAGCGCGCGGAGCATGACCTACACCACCACCGTCGAAGTGGTGGCGCCCTGACGTCGGAAGACAGGGACGGATGGCCGGGCCATGCGACTTGCCGTTCCCCTCGCGATCGATCCGGCCGCGCTGGAAGGCTGGCGGCCGGATCTGTCGCGCGTGGATTTTGGCGGCGACACGATGGGCACTACCTGGAGCGTGCGCGTTGCCGTTCCAACCGGCTTCGACCTTTCGCCTCTCAAGGCGGCCATCTCGGACTGTCTGGAAAACATTCTCGACCAGATGAGCCATTGGCGCGCCCATTCGCTGCTCGGACGGTTCAATCGCGCGCCGGCTGGTTCGTGGTATGTGCTGCCGCCGGAGTTCGCCAGCGTCATGGAAGCCGCCTTCGTCGTGGCCGATCGCAGCGGGTCGGCGTTCGATCCGGCGATTGGCGAGCTTGTGAACCTCTGGGGGTTCGGACCGCCGGAAGTGCACGGCACCCCGTCTGCCGAAGAAATTTCCGCTGCCCTTGCGCGTTCGGGCTGGTGCGGCCTCGACTATCACCCCCCCACGCGCCGCTTGCGACAGCCCGGCGGTGTTCATCTCGATCTGTCGGGCATTGCCAAGGGATATGCGGTGGATGCGGTGATGGGTGTCATGCGCGATCATGGCTGCCGCCACTGCCTCGTCGAGATCGGCGGCGAACTTGCCGGGGCGGGCATCCGGCCTGATGGTGATCCATGGTGGGTGGATCTCGAAACGCCAGCGCAGGGCTTTGTCCCGGTTCGCGTGGCCCTGCACCAGCTAGCGGTCGCCACGTCCGGCGATTACGTACGCGGGCGTCACACGATCAATCCGCGCACTGGCTACCCGGTCGCCCATGCCGCGGTCATCAGCGTCATCCACGATTGCGCGATGCTGGCCGATGCCTGGGCGACGGCGCTCAGCGTCCTTTCGCCGCCGGAGATGCAGCGACTGGCTGCCGCGCAGAGCCTTATGGTGCGTGCTCTGCTGCGGGAAGGCGCTGGGCTGTCCGAATGGATCAGTCCGGCACTGGAAGAGATGATCGGGGAAGGACCCGAAACCGGCAACGCCACAGCGTGAACCTCGTAATCGCCGGCACCAATCACGTGGAAGCAAAAAATATCACGAATAACGCTTGATAATGATACTGACTCGCAATAACGGCCAGTTGCACATTATACAATCCATGAGGGAAACATGTCATTGAAGCCGAAGCCCGCCGCCGCGAGGCGCACTTTCCTGGCCTTGTCCTGCATCGCCCCGGTTCTTTCCCCCGCCGTCCATGCGCAAGAAACGAACGCCGGCGTAGCGTCGCTGGGCGGTGTGACGGTGACCGACACCGTGATCGACGAAGCGCCGGGTCGCCGTCTGGAATCGCCCAAGCGCACGCGCCCGGTACTCGACACGCCGCAGACGATCACGGTGTTCACCAACGAGATAATCGAGCAGCAGAACTTGCTCACCCTGCGCGACGTGCTCTCGACAGTGCCGGGCATTACTTTCGGTGCCGGTGAGGGCGGCGGCGGCTACGGCGATAGCATCAACTTCCGCGGTTATAACGCCAACAACGACATCACGATCGACGGCGTGCGAGACAGTGCGCAGTACAACCGCTCCGATTCCTTCAATTACGAGCAGATCGAGGTGACCAACGGCGCCAACTCGGTGATCTCGGGCGCAGGATCGGTTGGCGGAAACATCAACCTGGTGACCAAGCGCCCGCTGTCCGAGGACGCCTATGTCGTCAGCGGTGGTATCGGCACCGACGACTATTATCGCGCCACGACGGACCTCAACAAGCGGGTCAGCGACCTTGTCGCCGTGCGGCTCAACGCGATGTGGCACCGCAACGATATTCCCGGCCGCGATGTGGAAGATTACAAGCGTTGGGGTATTGCTCCTTCCATCACGCTCGGCATTGACGGTCCCACCCGCCTGACGCTGCAATACTTCCATCAGGAAGACGAGAACATCCCGCAGTACGGCGTACCTTATTACACTGGCCGTGTCCCGGGCGTGAGCCGGAGCGACTACTTCGGCTATCGCAATGTCGATACGCAGAAGATCAACTCCGACCAGTTGACTGCGATTTTCGAGCACGAGTTCACTGATACTGTTTCTATCCGCAACCTTGCGCGCTGGCAGGACACCCGCCAATTCACGCGCGTCAATCCGCCGCAGGGCACCTATTGCCTCGACAGCGGCGCGACGCCCACCGGCGTCGCCTGCGCTTTCCCCGGCTTCTACCAGCCTTCAGGACCCCGTGGTAACACCCGCGATGGCCGCAACCAGCTGCTGTTCGACCAGTTCGACATCAAGGCGATCTTCAATACCGGCGCGGTCGAGCACACCATCGATCTCGGCGCTGCCGCCACTTGGGAAAAGTACGACCTGTTCAGCGGCAGCTCGCTTCGCTTCGCTGATGGCACCGCCGCGACGCCTTACCCGTTGATCAACATCGGCAATCCGAATGAAGTCGTAAACGGCGGCGATCCGGCGCAGATCTATGGCAGCAACGTCTGGACGGGCCCGGTCAATTTCATCCGCACGGCCCACCAGATGGGCGAGCAGACCAACGTGGCTGCCTATCTGTTCGACACGATGAAGCTGGGCAAGGTCGAGCTCAACGGCGGCGCGCGCATCGAGCGGAACGTGGGCACATATCGCTCGGATTCGATCTCGTCCGATGCCGCGACGTTGGGCGCGGTGACGCCGGGAACCGAGTTCCGCAACGCCGACACGCTGTTCTCGTATCGCGTAGGTCTCGTTTACAAGCCGGTGGAAGCCGTCAGCCTATACGTCGCCTATGGCAATTCGCAGACACCGTCCAAGACGGCGGTCAACGGCTCGTGCAATGATACCAGCTGCAACGTCGATCCGGAATCGGCGAAGAACTACGAGATCGGCATCAAGGCACAGGTGCTGGACGGCCTGCTGCTCACCGCCGCCGCCTTCCGCAACGAGCGCGACAAGTATCGCGTCACATCGAACGATCCGGCGCTGCCCGAACAGGTGCTAGATGGTCACTCACGCGTGGATGGCATCGCGCTTGGAGCAAGCGGCCAGATCACGCCCGCCTGGCAGATCACCGCCAACTACACGTACCTTAAGAGCAAGCTGCTCCAGTCGGTGTCGGACTTCTGCCTGGAGAACCCCGGTTCGACCGGCTGCAACAACAGCGCCGCCAATCCCGATCCGGGCCGGGACACCCTGCTGACACAGACGCCCAAGCACTCGGGAAGCCTGTTCACCACCTATACCCTGCCGTTCGGACTGACGATCGGTTACGGCGCGACCTATCAGGGCTCGTTCTCGTTCAACACGCCTACGCTCACCAACCTGATCGTTTCGCGCTCGGACGATTACCTGATCCACAACGCCTACGTGTCGTATGACTTCACCCCGAACCTCTCGGCGCAGATCAACGTCAAGAACATCGGTGACAAGCTGTACTTCACCCGCATCCGCAACAACGGGTGGGCGACGCCGGGCGATGGCCGCGCGGCCGTCCTGACCGTCACGGCACGGATGTAAGTCTCCCAGCGGCCCGGCGGGCGCGCACCGAGTGTGCCCGCCGGGTTTGCCGGCTTGACCGTGATCATTGTCATCGCCGCCGTCATGCGCGAGAAAGACGCGATGGTCATCGAGATACCCGAACTTCTAACCCCGCCCGAAGTGCGCGAGATGCGCGCACTGCTGGAACGCGCCGACTGGTCGGACGGGCGGGTGACTGCCGGCCACCGTGCGGCGAAGGTCAAGGATAACGAGCAGCTTGCGCTCGATCACCCCTTGGCGAAACAACTCGCCGACAGGGTTTTGGCGCGTCTGTCGCAGACGCCGCTGTTCATCGCCGCCGCCCTGCCGCAGCGGGTGCTGCAGCCGCGCTTCAGTCGCTATGACGGGCGAGGCCGTTACGGCAATCATGTCGACAACGCGATCTTCCCGATCAGCAGCACCGGCGATCATCTGCGCAGCGACATATCGAGCACGCTGTTCCTCAGCGATCCTGACGAGTACGAAGGTGGTGAACTGATTATCCAGGACACCTTCGGCACGCAGACGGTGAAGCTGCCCGCCGGCCATCTGATCGTCTATCCCGGCAGCAGCCTGCACCGCGTGGAGCCCGTGACGCGCGGGGTGCGGTTCGCCTCGTTCTTCTGGACGCAGAGCTTCGTCGCATCGCCCGAACGGCGCCGACTGCTTTTCGATCTCGACAGCGCGATCCAGTCGGTGGCGGGCGATCACCCCGAGCACGGATCGGTCGACACGCTGACCGGGGTCTATCATAATCTCCTGCGCCAATGGTCGATCCCTTGACTGTGCGGCCCCTGCCGCCGTTGGAGCGCATACCCGATCACGTCAGGACCCTCGCCGACTACGAGCGACTGGCCGAAGACCACTTCACGCCCGAGGCGTGGCACCATGTGCAGGAGGGATCGGGCGAGGGCTGGACCCTGCGCGAGAACCGCGAGGCGTTTTCCCGCCGGACATTCCTGCCGCGCGCTTTTGCGTCCCTCAAAGGCGGCGGTACCGCCATCTCGTTGCTCGGGCGCGAGCATGCCGCGCCGCTGATGCTCGCGCCCATCGCCTATCAGCGCCTTGCCCACCCGGACGGTGAACTGGCCGCGATCCGCGCGGCAACGGCGCTCGATACCGGCATGATCGTCAGCACGCTGGCGAGTTTCACGCTGGAGGAAATTGCGCAGGCCGGCAGGGACTTTGCGCGCGGGATGGGCAAGGGGCCGGCGCCACTGTGGTTCCAGCTCTACCTCCAGCCCGAGCGCCGGCACAGTCTGGAACTTGTCCGCCGCGCGGAAGAAGCAGGCTACGAGGCGGTGGTGCTGACCATCGACGCCGCGATCAAGCCGGCGGGCATGACGCTGCCGATGGGTGTCGACGCGGTGAACCTCGCCGGCATGCCGCGCACGCGCCAGACGGCGACGGCGGGCGGCAGGATCCTGCTTGGCACGCCGCTCGCCGATGCTGCCCCGGCGTGGGATGACCTTGCCTGGCTGCGCGAGACGACCCGCCTGCCGATCCTCGTCAAGGGCATGGTGCTGGCCGAGGATGCGGCGCGCGCGGTGGACATGGGCGCCGACGCGCTTATCGTTTCCAACCACGGCGGCCGCGTGCTCGACGGACTGCCGAGCGCCCTCGATATGCTCGGCGGCGTCGCGGACGCGACGGGCGGGCGGGTGCCGCTGCTGGTCGACGGGGGCTTCAGGCGCGGCACCGATGTGGTCAAGGCACTGGCGCTGGGGGCATCTTCGGTGCTGGTGGGGCGCCCTTTGATGCATGCACTGGCGGTGGGAGGCATGGCGGGTGTCGCCCATGCGCTCCTTCTTCTGCGTTCCGAATTGGAAGCCGCGATGGCGCAGCTCGGCTGTCCGACGGTAAAGGATATCGACGCGGCGCGCCTTATCGCGGCACACTGATCCCGCCAGGCTGATCTGGGTCCTGGCATCGGATGGATGCGCAAGGTGCGCATGTGGATCTGGCGGAAATGGCGATGCACAAGATCGGTTGGCAGCCCTAGCCCGCCCCGGCTGTATTCACGACCAATCGCGACGAGATCGACGTGGCGGTGACGGCCGGGGTTCAGGTGATGCCGAGGAACAGCCCGGCTAGAGCGGCGCTCATCAGGTTGGACAGGCTGCCCGCCGCCAGTGCGCGGATGCCCAGCTTGGCGATGACGGGGCGCTGGTTTGGCGCAAGGCCGCCGGTAACCGCCATCTGGATCGCTATCGAGGAGAAGTTGGCGAAGCCGCACAGCGCGAAGGTGACTACCGCCACGGTTCGCGGGGAAAGGCCCGAAGCATTGCCGAGATCGATGAAGGAAACGAACTCGTTGAGCACGATCTTGGTGCCGAACAGACCGCCTGCCTGCAAGGCCTCGGCCCAGTCGGGCACGGCGAGCAGATAGAAGATCGGCGCGAATAGATATCCGATGAGCGATTGGAACGTCACGTCGCCAAAGCCGAACAGCGAGCCGAGCCAGCCGACGATGCCGTTGGCGAGCGCGATCAGGGCGACGAAGGCCAGCACCATGGCGCCGACCGCGACTGCCAGCTTCACGCCAGTCTGCGCGCCCTGCGATGCCGCCATGATGATGTTGGCAGCTTGCTCATCCTCATGGTCGGCGGCCTCGGGCTCGTCGATGTGGAGGCCGGGCTGGTTGGTCACGTTCTCGCGGTTGAGCGCGGCGGCGGTCATTCCGGCAGGCGGGATCGCGCCTTCGCGGATCGCGGTCTCGTCGGCGTGTGGACCGCGCGGGTCGGGCATGATCATCTTGGCCATGAAGATGCCGCCCGGCGCCGACATGAACGCGGCGGCGACGAGGAAATCGATACGGATGCCCATGCTGGCATAGGCGGCGAGGATCGTGCCGGCCACGCCGGCAAGTCCCACCGTCATCACGCAGAACAACTGCGAAGGATTGAGATTGGCGAGATAGGGCCGGATCACCAGCGGGCTTTCGCTCTGCCCGACGAAGATGTTGGAGGCCGCGCACAGGCTTTCCACCTTGCTGATGCCCGTCACTTTCTCCAGCGCGCCGCCGATCCAGCGGATCACCAGCGGCATGATGCGAAGGTAGTACAGGATTGAAATCAGCGAGGCGAAGAAGATGATCACCGGCAGCGCGGCGATGGCGAAGCTGGTGCCGCCGATTTCGGGCGAGGCGAGCGGGCCGAACAGGAACTCCACGCCGGCATGGGCATAGCCGAGCAGGCTTTCCACCCCGCTCGCCGCGCCGCGCAGCAGCCGGTTGCCGAACGGCACATAAAGGACGAGCGCGGCCAGACCCGCCTGCAGCGCGAAGGCAGCGCCCACGACGCGCGGCCGGATGGCCTTGCGGTCGCTTGAGAGCAGAAATGCTGCCGCCATGATGAGAACAATGCCGATCAGGCTGTAGGCGACATGCATCGAGGCGCGGGGCTCCACTTTTGCGACGGATAATCCGGCGAACCTACTAAGCGATGTGCCAGACGGCTAGTGCAATCGTGCGCATGACGTTAGGGGATGGCATGGAACAGATCTCGTCCCGTCCCGCGCCCGTAACAATCACCCGTTCGATCTTTGTATTCTCGCTGCTCTATGGCGGACTTGTCGTGCTGGCGGGCGTGCTTGGAACCAAGCTGGCCTCGCTCGGCCATTGGCCGCTGCTGGGCGATCTGGCGGTCGAATCGGGCATCTTCGCCTTCCTGCTGCTGGTCGTCCTTTCCAGCACGGTCGCGGAGCTTCACGGGCGCGATGCGGCCAACCGGCTGGTGCGCTACGGCTTCATCCCGCTGATCGTTTCGATGACGCTGCTGACCTTTGTGATCCACATAGTGCCGCCCGCCGCGTTCTGGCAGGATCAGGATGCTTTCGCCCGCCTGCTGGGACAGGGCGCTCGGATGCAGTTTGCCGGGCTCGTTTCGTACGGGGTTTCGCAGACGCTGAATGTCTATCTGTTCTCGCGGCTTGCAGGTTCGCGGCTAGGCCACGAGCGCAGCGGGCTACTCCTCCTACGGGCATGGATCGCCAGCCTGTTGTCGCAGATCATCGATACCGTACTGTTCATCACCATTTCGTTCATCGGTCAGGACCTGCCGATCCTTTCGATCATGGAAGGCCAGATCATTTCCAAGCTGGTGCTGTCGACCATCATGGTGCCGCCGTTCATCTGGTTTTTCGTCAAGCTTGGTCGCCGGCTGGACGCGTGATGCATCATCTTCCTAAAATTGCTTCAAATCCGCGCCGAGCGTTCTAAAGCCCATCCTATGCCGAATCCTCACGACCCCGTCCTGCTTTCCAAGGCCGCAACCCTTGTCGACGCGCTGCCCTACATGCAGCGATATGCCGGGCGCACTTTCGTGGTGAAGTATGGCGGCCATGCGATGGGCGACCCGGAACTGGCGCACGACTTTGCCGAGGACATCGTGCTGCTCAAAGCCGTCGGCATCAATCCGGTGGTGGTGCACGGCGGTGGGCCACAGATCGGCGCCATGCTCAAGAAGGCAGGAATAGAAAGCAAGTTCATCGACGGTCTGCGCGTTACCGACAAGGCGACGGCGGAAGTGGCCGAGATGGTCCTGTCAGGGGCGATCAACAAGGAAATCGTCGGCTGGATTGCGAAGGCTGGCGGCAAGGCGATGGGCATCTCCGGCAAGGACGGCAATATGGTCACTGCCCGCAAGGTCCAGCGCACCAAGAAAGATCCTGACAGCCTGATCGAGCAGGTGGTCGACCTCGGCCTCGTGGGGGAGCCGGATACCATCGATATAACGGTGATCGAGACGATCTCCGCGGCGGGCATGATCCCGGTGATCGCCCCGATCGCGCCGGGTGCCAACGGGGATACCTACAACGTCAACGCCGATACCATGGCCGGCGCCATCGCGGCGGCACTTGGCGCCGCACGCCTGTTCCTGCTTACTGACGTGCACGGCGTGCTCGACAAGGAAGGCAACCTGCTGACCGATCTGCGCCCGGCCGATATCGCGAAGCTGGAACAGGACGGCACGATATCGGGCGGCATGATCCCCAAGCTGGAAACATGCGTCCACGCGGTCAATGCGGGCTGCGAAGCTGCGGTCGTGCTTGACGGCCGTGTATCGCATGCCATGTTGTTGGAAATATTTACGCAGGAAGGTGCCGGCACGCTCATAAGGGCGGGTCAGGCGCCGGAGTGAGGGGACCCGAAGGGGCGAAAGGTAACGCGGAGCAGATGGGCACGATCGCAGCCACCAGGGCAGCCCTGGCAACCATGCTGTGCAGCGGCTTGCTGGTTCTTTCCGCGTGCGAGGAGAAGATGCCGGAAATGGAAATGTCCGGCGACGCCAGCGGCGCCGCGAGCGAAGCGGCGGTTCCGGCGGCCATGCCTTCGGTCGATGCCTCTGCGGCGGCGAGCGCGGGTATCGCGGCCGGGCTGAACATGGCCGCGCTGCAGGAGCGTCGCGATCCCGAAAAGCTGCTGCGCTACTACACCAACGCCATCCGCGCCGGTGACTGGGTCGATGCCGCCAGGGCGTGGAGTCTCGACGCGCAGATGACGCCGGAAAAGCTCAAGTCGGAGTTCGGCGGGCAGGCCAGTCCGAAGATCGCGGTGGGCAAGGGCGACACGACAGGAGCTGCCGGTTCGCTGTATTATGAAGCGCCGATCGTTGTCGATTTCCAGGATGGCAGGCCTTCGCGCCGGGGCACGATCGTGCTTCGCCGGGTGAACGATGTGCCCGGCGCCAGCGAGGAACAACTCAATTGGCGGATCGAACGCACGTCCACACTGACATCCGGCATCACGCCCTAAATCACACCCAAGACATTTTCGTCGAGCGGCATCGGCTGGCCATGGAGCGGACCCTTGCCGGGGTGGCTCTTGCTCGGCTATCAGCCGTCGGGCGTCGTCCCTGCTGCGGGACCTATAGAAAAGGAGCCGGTGTTGCTGTTCGCCACCCTCTACGAGATCGTCCAGTACCTGATCAACATCATCGTCTTCGTGGTGATCGTGCAGTTCGTGTTGGGCCTGCTCATCGCGTTCAACGTGGTCAACACGCATAACCAGTTCGTCTCGGCGGTCTGGCAGGCGTTGAACGCGATCCTCGAGCCTCTGCTGCGGCCGATCCGCAAGTTCATGCCGAGCACTGGCGCGATCGATTTCTCGCCCATGGTGCTGATCATCGGCTTGACCATCCTCGGCATCATCCTTCGTAACCTGGCCGTGGCCTACTCCTGACATGGCGCCGGCTGAGATTATCGACGGCAAGGCCTTTGCGGAAACGCTGCGCGGCCGCGTGGCCACGTTCGCGGCATCCTTCGAGAGCGCGGCCGGACGCAAGGCGGGACTCGCCGTCGTGCTGGTGGGCGAAGACCCGGCCAGCCAGGTCTATGTTCGCAACAAGGGCAAGCAGACCGTGGCCTGCGGGATGGAGAGCTTCGAGCACAAGCTGCCTGCCGATACGGCGGAATCCGAACTGCTTGCAGTGGTGGAGAAGTTGAACGATGATCCCGCAGTCGACGGCATACTTGTCCAGTTGCCATTGCCGCCGCACATGGACGAGCAGAAAGTTATCGCCACTATCCATCCGGACAAGGACGTCGATGGCTTCCATGTTGTCAATGTCGGGCGACTGGCGACGGGCACACCCGGCTTCGTGCCGTGCACACCGCTGGGCTGCGTGATGCTGCTCAAGGACCGGCTAGGGTCGCTGTCCGGCCTCGACGCGGTGGTGATCGGCCGGTCCAATATTGTCGGCAAGCCGATGGCGCAGCTCCTGATTGCCGAAAGCTGCACTGTCACCGTGGCGCACAGCCGCACGCGCGATTTGGCGGAGGTGGTGCGCCGTGCGGATATCGTCGTTGCAGCCGTCGGCCGCCCGGAAATGGTCAAGGGTGACTGGATCAAGCCCGGCGCGACGGTGATCGACGTCGGCATCAACCGCGTGCCGGCTGCGGAAGAGGGCAAGACGCGACTGGTTGGCGACGTCGATTTCGCCTCGGCCAGCGAAGTGGCCGGCGCGATCACGCCGGTGCCCGGCGGGGTAGGGCCAATGACCATCGCCGTCCTGCTGCGCAACACCATCGTCGCGGCACATCGCAATGCCGGAATCGCGCTGGACGAGAGCGCCGTTTGAAGCAGGCTGGCACCTTCCTGCTTTTCGCCGCGCTGGCAGCATCGCTTGCCGCGCCGGCGGGAGCGGAGCGCCGACCGCAACGACGACCGGGTGCGGGCACCGCCAATCCCAGCGCACTCATCGCCGCCGAGATCGCCTTCTCCCGCAAGGCGCGCGAGGACGGGCAATGGACCGCGTTCCGGGATTTTGCCGATGATGAGGGCGTGATGTTCGTGCCCGAGCCGGTGCTGGCCAAGGAATGGCTCAGCGGCCGCAAGGATCCGCCTGCCCCGGTGCAGTGGGAAGCTTACGAAGTCTGGATGAGCTGTGACGGCACCCTGGGCGTGACCAAGGGCGGCTGGACTCGGCCCGATGGCTCGGTCGGTTACTTCACGACGATCTGGAAGCAGCGCGAGAAAAAGCGCGACTACCGGTGGGTGCTCGATGGCGGCGATGCCTTGGAGCAACCGCTTGAGAAGCCGGAATTCCTCAAGGCCACCGTTGCCGACTGCCGGGCCAACGAGGACATTGTCGTTCCCGCGCGGCGACCGGGCGAACTGGCACTGTCGGGCATGTCGGATGATCATTCGTTGCAATGGCAGACGAAGCTTGCGCCTGACGGTGGCCGCATGCTGACCGTGTCGATCGCCAGAAGCGGCGATCTGCAGACAGTGCTGCAGGCACGCGTTGCGCCGCCGGCCGAGGCCAAGTAACGGGCGGCCATGCTGGATCTGTTCTTTTCCGCCTTCGCGACGCTGTTCGTGGTCATCGACCCGCCGGGCTGCGCTCCGATCTATGCAGGTCTCTCCGCTGACGCGAGCCGGCGCCAGGCGGTCGTCATGGCGGCCCGCGCCTGCGTGGTCGCCGCATTGATTCTGATTGTCTTCGCCCTGTTCGGCAAGCAACTGCTGGGCGCGCTTCACGTGGAACTGGATGCCTTCCGAATCGCCGGGGGCATCATGCTGTTCATCATCTCGGTGGAAATGGTCTTCGAGAAGCGCACGCAGCGCCGCGAGGAGCGGGCCGAGAAAATCCGCGCGGCCCATGCCGAGACGCCCGAAGTGGAGGACGTATCGATCTTCCCGATGGCCATGCCGATGCTGGCTGGCCCCGGCTCGATCGCCACGATCATGCTGCTGATGAGCCGCGCCCACGGCTTCAACCAGACGGTCACCGTGCTGTCCGCGATGCTCGCGGTGATGATCCTGAGCTTCATTGCGCTCGCCGCCGCGGGACCGCTGATGCGCGTATTGGGCGACAAGGTGGAGGCCGTCATCACCCGCTTGCTCGGCGTGCTGCTTGCGGCGCTCGCCGCGCAATACGTGATCGACGGCGTGAAGGCGACGCTGCTGAGCTAGTTCGTCTTGCCTGCGTCGCTGTCAGTTGTCTGCCCGTAGTGCCGGCGGACAAGCGTGATGAATGGGCTGGCAAGCGCCTGCGCGACTTGCATCTCGCCGCCATGGAGCAGCCCAACCTCGCGCGTCAGTTCGAAGTCCTTGACGGGTACGAACCGCACGGAGGGCTCGGCGAAGCATTCAGGCATCATCCCCACACCAGCGCCAGTGCGCACCACGGACAGCACCCGCTCGTCGCTGATCGTCTTGAGAATGAAGCGCGGGCGCACGCCGCGCTGCACGAAGAACCGGTTGATCTCGGGCAGGGCTTCGCAGTGGCGGCGCAGCGCCATGCGATCGCGCGCGAGCTGTTCTGCCATGACCTCGCTTTCACCGGCGAGCGGGTGGTCGCGCGGCAGAACCATCATGTAGCGCTCGCTTGCCAGCACTTCGGGATGGTAGCGCGCATGCTGCGGGCGCACTGCTGTCAGCGCCATGTCGATACGGCCCCGTTCCAGCCGCTCGATGATATCGCGCTCGCCGCCGTCCAGGATTTCCAGCGTCTCGCCAGAACCCAACGCACGATGTGCCTCCAGCCAGCCTTCGATCAAACGCGTCGGGATCGTGGCGAGCATGCCGATGCGTAGCAGGGTCGGGTCGGTGACTTCACTCAGTTCCACCAGTGCATGTTCGTACTCGGCGGCGATGCGCCGGGCGCGGATCAGGAAACGGCTGCCGGCGGGGGTCAACGACACGCCCTTGCGGTCGCGATCGAAGAGGCGCGCACCCAGTTCGCGCTCCAACTTGGCGATGCCGGATGAGAGAGTAGGCTGGGTGACGCTGACGCGATTGGCAGCGCGGCTGAAGTTGCCGGTTTCGGCGACGGCGAGGAAATAGCGCAGGAGATACTGATCTATCATAGATGCTGTCTATGATACGCCGTTATGATTTTCAATTTTCCTACACGGGATGCTTTCGATAGATAGACACAGCATATCGCCGTCGTGAAACGCCTGACAGCGGCAATGACCGGGAAGGATGACCTAGCATGAGCGCTCCAGTGCTGCAGACCAGCATCGACCTGGATAGTCCCGAGGCTCAGGCGCGCGATTGCCACAACCGAGCTCTTGCCGCGGAACTGCGTGACAAGGTGGCTGCAGCGGCGCTTGGCGGCAACGAGAAATCCCGTGAGCGGCACACGTCGCGCGGTAAGCTGCTCCCGCGCGAGCGCGTGGAACGCCTGCTCGATCCGGGCTCACCGTTTCTTGAGATCGGGCAGCTTGCAGCAAACGGCATGTACGGCGGTGAAGTGCCCGGAGCTGGCATAATCACGGGGATCGGCCGCGTGTCTGGCCGCCAGTGCATGATCTTCGCAAACGATGCGACGGTTAAGGGCGGCACATACTTCCCGATGACCGTCAAGAAGCACATCCGGGCGCAGGAAATCGCCGAGACCAATCGGCTACCATGCGTCTATCTGGTCGACAGCGGCGGTGCGAACCTGCCCAACCAGGCGGAGGTCTTCCCGGACCGTGACCACTTCGGCCGCTTCTTTTTCAATCAGGCGCGGATGAGCGCGCAGGGCATTCCGCAGATCGCCAGCGTCATGGGAAGCTGCACGGCGGGCGGCGCCTATGTGCCGGCGATGAGCGACGAGAGCGTGATCGTGAAGGAGCAGGGCACGATCTTCCTCGCCGGCCCGCCGCTGGTGCAGGCCGCGACCGGCGAAGTGATCTCGGCCGAGGATCTGGGCGGGGGTGATCTGCATAGCCGCAAGTCGGGTGTCACCGATCACCTTGCCGATAACGACGAGCATGCCCTGAGTATCGTGCGCGACATCGTCAGCCACCTTGGTCCGGTCCACCAGCACGGCCTGTCCGTGCGCGAACCGTGCCCGCCCAAGTACGATCCGCAGGAACTTTACAGCATCATTCCTGAGGACGTGCGCGCGCCCTATGACGTGCACGAGGTGATCGCCCGCATCGCTGATGGCAGCGAGTTTCACGAGTTCAAGGCGCTCTACGGCACCACGCTGGTCTGCGGTTTCGCGCATATCCATGGGCTGCCCGTGGCGATCCTCGCCAACAATGGAGTGCTGTTCTCCGAAAGCGCGCAGAAGGGTGCGCATTTCATCGAGATCGCTTGTCAGCGCAAGATTCCGCTGCTGTTTCTGCAGAACATCTCCGGCTTCATGGTCGGCGGCAAGTACGAGGCGGAGGGCATCGCCAAGCACGGCGCCAAGCTGGTGACCGCAGTGGCGACCGCCACCGTGCCAAAGCTGACGGTGATCATTGGCGGTAGCTTCGGGGCTGGCAACTACGGCATGTGCGGCCGGGCCTATGACCCGCGCTTCCTCTTCAGCTGGCCCAACGCGCGCATCTCGGTGATGGGCGGCGAACAGGCCGCCAGCGTCCTCGCCACCGTTCACCGCGACGCTGCCCAGTGGGACGAGGCAGAGGCTGAGGCCTTCAAGGCTCCGATTCGCCAGAAGTACGAGGAAGAGGGCAACCCCTACTACGCGACTGCACGCCTGTGGGACGATGGCGTGATCGACCCGGTGCAGACCCGCGATGTGCTCGGGCTGGCACTTGCCGCGAGCCTTGAGGCGCCGCTGCCGGATCGTCCGCAGTTCGGCGTGTTCAGGATGTGATGATGCCCGCCAAGGATATACTCTTCGTCCTCGACACCGAATGGGCCGATCTGGCCTATGAAGGACGCCGGTTCTACTGCAAGGACTGCGTTACCGTGGAGGGGCTGATTGCTCTGTTCCCCGACCGCGCGGCCAATATCGAGGTCGTGCGTGTCGCATGGCCTCGCCCGCGCGGGCCCGTGATTGATGCGCTGGGCGAGGACAACCAGAACCTGCCGGCTCTTGCCTTTGCCGAGGGCGGCTTCGTCAACGAGATCGAAGCCGTGCTTGCTGCCCTGCATACCCGCCACGGCTTTCCGGAGCGCCACCCATGATCAAATCCCTTCTCATCGCCAATCGCGGCGAAATCGCCTGCCGTGTGATCCGCACGGCCCGGGAACTCGGCATCCGCACCGTGGCGGTCTATTCCGACGCTGACGCAGAAGCGCTGCATGTGCGCGAGGCTGACGAGGCCGTGCACATTGGCGCCGCACCGGCGCGCGAGAGCTATCTGGCGGGCGAGAAGATCATCGCTGCCGCCAAGGAGTCCGGCGCCGAGGCGATCCATCCGGGCTATGGTTTCCTGTCCGAGAATGCGCAATTCGCGCAGTCGGTGATGGATGCGGGGATCGTGTGGGTCGGGCCGAACCCGTCCTCGATCACCGCGATGGGCCTGAAGGACGCGGCAAAGAAACTGATGACCGACGCCGGCGTGCCGGTGACGCCGGGATACATGGGCGAGGACCAGTCGCCGGAAGTGCTCGCCGCCGAGGCAGGCAAGATCGGCTATCCGGTGCTGATCAAGGCGGTCGCTGGCGGCGGCGGCAAGGGCATGCGGCTGGTCGAGCGTGACGGGGATTTCGTCGATGCGCTCGCCTCGTGCAAGCGCGAGGCCGCAAGTTCGTTCGGCAACGATCACGTGCTGATCGAGAAGTACATCGCCTCGCCGCGCCATATCGAGGTGCAGGTGTTTGGCGACCAGCACGGCAATGTCGTCCACCTGTTCGAGCGTGACTGCTCGCTGCAACGCCGCCACCAGAAGGTGATCGAGGAAGCGCCCGCACCGGGCATGGATACGGGAACGCGCGAGGCGCTTTGTGCTGCAGCGGTGCGTGCAGCAAAAGCGGTCGATTATGTCGGCGCAGGCACCATCGAGTTCATCGCCGATGGCTCCGGCGCGCTCTCGGCGGACAAGATCTGGTTCATGGAGATGAACACCCGCCTGCAGGTGGAGCATCCCGTCACCGAGGAGATCACCGGTGTAGATCTGGTCGAATGGCAACTGCGCGTCGCCTCGGGCGAGGCGTTGCCGATGAGCCAGGAAGACCTCACCATCGACGGCTGGGCGATGGAAGCGCGGCTCTATGCGGAAGACCCGGCGAAGGGCTTCCTGCCGAGCATTGGCAAACTGGAATTGCTGCAGTTCGGTGATGCGGAAGGCGGGCGCATCGACACCGGGGTTTACGAAGGCGCAGACGTCTCGCCGCACTATGATCCGATGATCGCCAAGGTCATCGCCTGGGGCGAAGACCGCGATGAGGCTCGGGCCCGGCTCGAGGAAATGCTGCAGGACAGCGCGGTTTGGCCCGTTAGAACCAACGCCTCTTTCCTGGTTAAAGCGCTGCAGCATCCGGACTTTGCTGCAGGCGATGTCGATACCGGGTTGATCGGCCGCTATGGCGAGGAAATGGCCGTGCCGCCAGTGCCTTCGGATGATGTGCTGCAGGCGGCTGCGGACGCGCTGGTGCCGTTCACCGACATGGCCGGCTTTCGCCTCAATGCCCCGAAGCGGCGCAGCGCATGGTTCCTTCTCGCCGGAGAGAAAGTGGCAGTCGATCTCGTCGGGCAGGGCAGCGACGAGCCTGCGGTCGGTGTTCTTGTCACCGATCAGGGGCAGGCGTGGCTGCTTTCGCCGTGGCGGCACGACGCGGCACATGGCGGGGCGGATGGATCGGGTGCGATTGTCGCGCCGATGCCGGGCAGGGTCATCGCCGTTGACATTGCCCAGGGCGATTCCGTGACCAAGGGGCAGAGGCTGCTCACGCTCGAAGCGATGAAGATGGAGCACACGCTGACCGCGCCGTTCGACGGCGTGGTCGCCGAACTCAATGCCAGCGCGGGCCAGCAGGTGCAGGTCGACGCCTTGCTCGCGAAAATCGAGGAGAGCCAATAATGCCCGGGCGTTTCTTCGACGAGTGGGCAGTGGGTGATCGGATCGTCCATCAACCTAGCCGCACGGTCACCGAAACCGACAACCTCATGTTCTCGGCCATGACGCACAACATGCAGCCACTGCACCTTGATGCCGAGACGGCCAAGGCGAGCGAGTTCGGACAGATCCTCGTCAACTCGACTTTCACCTTCAGTCTCGCGGTGGGCCTGTCCATTGCCGATACGACCCTCGGCACGCTGGTCGCCAATCTCGGCTTCGACAAGGTAGTAACGCCCAAGCCGACCTTCATCGGCGATACGCTGACCTGTTCGAGCGAGGTCGCGGAGATGCGCGAGAGCAAGTCCCGGCCTGATCAGGGCATCGTCGTGTTCAGGCACGAATTGAGCAACCAGCGAGGCGAAACGGCGCTGTCGATGCTGCGCACCGTGCTGCTGAAAAAGAGGCCCTGAGCCCGCATCTCAAAGCAGTTCCGGCCCGTGCCCAGCTCGCGCACCGGCGGCATGGTGTAGGCATGATCGGAACGGTCAGCCGGTCCTGAAAGCCGGGATCAGTCCACGACGAGAAAGTAATCGGCCACCGTGTCGCCGGGATTTCGCACCTCGATCACGTAACGCTGCGTGAACAGCGGAACCCAGCGGCAGAAGTGCCGCCCGTTCCTGCTTACGCATACGGGGTTGGCATCTGAATCGAGTACCCGCAGCGACAGGGGCGCGCTTCCCGGTGTCGACAGGGCGATGCTGGCCTTTTGACCGGACAGGAAGATTTGCTCGAACTTCTCGCTGCGCCCAGCCAATACCTGGCCGCTGCGATAGCCAGGTCCAAGCGAACTGCCGCGCATCGGCGGTGTCTCGTCGGGCACGAAAGTGCGCCATCCTGGCACCGGGTCCGGGCCGTTCCAGTTCGGCAAGGGGTGCGCGCCGGAACGTTCGATCACCGACAGCGCCTTTGCAACGCCATCTCGCTCATCTAGCGCGCTGGCACGGGCGCCCTGCGACAGTGCCGCGGCGACCTGCTCGCCGAGGGCAGGCGCCGGCGCAGCCTGAGCCGCCAGGGCCAGGGATGCCAGCGCGGATGCCAGAGGCAAGGCAAACCCGACAAAGCGGGCTCGGGCCAAAATCATCTTCTCGTCTCCGGCTTGACGGTGAAACAGGCACCGTATTCGGAAGTGGTCAGGTTTATCTCCAAATGGTGCCGTTCGGCAATGGCTCTGCACAGGGCAAGGCCCAGGCCGGCCCCTTCCGTTACGGACTGGCGTCCGCCGCGGTCGAACTTCTCGAAAATCCGGTGGCGGTGGGCCTCGGCTATTCCGGGACCGTCATCGCTGACGACCAGCTCCGGACCCTTGCGCAGCTTCAGCCAGACGGTGCCGCCCGCCGGCACGAACTTGAACGCATTGTCGAGGAGATTGGTGATGAGCCGCGTAAGCGCCATTTCCTCACCCTCGAGGATCACGCCCGGTTCGATGTCGAGCTCCAACCTGTGGCCCGATTCCTCCGCGCTGTCGGCGTATAGCTCGCCGAGCCGCGTGGCTACGGCGCTCAGATCGACTGGGGCCAAGCCATAGCGATCACCCCTCCTCGCTTCACTCGCAGCGATGTCCAGCAGCGATTCCAGCATGCGGATGATGGCGCGGATCTCGGTCCGCGCATCGGCAATATAGCTGGCGGTTTCGCGTTCGGGTGAGCCGTTCAGTGCGCGCACCAGGCGGTTGTCGAGGTGCATCAGGGGGGTACGGATCTCGTGCGCGACATGATCGGTGGTTTCGCGGTGCGCTGTGGCAAGGCGTTTCAATTGCTCCAGAGCATTGACCGAATGGCTGGTCAGCTCATGGATCTCGTCGTGGCCCTCGGTCTCCAGTTGCTGCATGGCAGTGGCATCGGGGAGACGGAAAGCGGCGTTGATCCGCTCTATCCTTCCGGCAAGCCTGTGTGCAGCAATCCATCCGCCCAGCGCAACCGCGACCACGGCAAGAAGCCCGCTGAGCAGGAACGTGAGCGAAATCTGTCGCGTAAGTCCGCTGATGTCACGATACTCGTGCGCGACCAGCAGGCGCAGGTCCGGACCAAGCTGGGTCGCATGGGCAAAGGCCCGGACCGATCCGTTAAGGTGCAGATCACTCGCTTCGGACACACTGGCGCGCAGTTTGGGCCAGCGCGTGATGTCGCCGGCGATGCGTACGCCGTTGGCGTCTGCGACCATGTAGTGGGCCGGATTTCCGTCGCGCGGCTGCAGCGCCAGCCGATCATCGATACGGCGGGCAAGTTCCTCGATCCCGCCGCTGGCATAGATGTCGACCATGCCCGCCAGATCGACATCCACCGCGCGTTGCAGCGCCATGCGATTGGCCCGTTCGATGGTGGAATTGGTAAGCAGCCACAGGGTGCAGGTTATGATCGCGGCCGTGAAGATCGCCCACAGGACGATCCTGGCGAAGATCGAATGGCGGGCGGCGATAAAACTGGTCACCGCCCCTCGAGCAGCCTGTAGCCCGATCCCCAGATGGTCTCGAGTGCCGGTCGATCGAAAGCATCCTCAAGCTTACGACGAAGGCGTCCGATGTTCACGTCCACGACGTTTGTCTGGGGGTCGAAGTTCATTTTCCACACGTCGCGCAGCAGCATCTCGCGCGTGACCACTTCGCCGGCGTTCTCCATGAAATAGCGGAATAGCTCAAACTCCTTGGGGCTGAGTGCCAGGTGCCGGTTGGCGCGAAACGCTGTTCGGGCCTTCACGTGGCATTCGAAATCGCCGTAGAGAATTACGGCGCTGTGCTCCCGGCCCGAAGAGCGGCGATGCAGGGCGCGAAGCCGCGCCAGCAATTCCGCCGCCTCGAACGGCTTGGCAAGGTAATCGTCCGCGCCGGCGTCCAGTCCTTCCGCCCTGTCGCTGGTGCGGCCAAGTGCGGAAAGCATCAGCACGGGCGTGCCGATGCCGCTTTCGCGCAGGCGTGAAAGGATGGTGAAGCCATCGAGATCGGGCAGCATCCGATCGAGAATGATGACGTCGAAGTGCTCGACCCCCGCGCGCATCAGGCCAGCGTTGCCCGTCGGCTCCCAGATCAGGGAGTCGCCGTTTTTTGTCGCCAGATCCCGGACCTGCGACGCTGCTCGCGGATCGTCTTCCACATAAAGGATACTGAGACCGCCCACCCCGATTTTCCCCCGCGCCGTCTCCGGCATTTCTTTCGGCAGCCCCCTGCCGTCAGGCGTTTCGGAGGCAGGGTGCGGTTCACACTGCCTGCCTCCGCGCATGCCTTGTTACTTGGCTTGCGGCGCCGCCAGCGAGGCGTTGGCGGGCAGGCCGCCGAGCTGCGTCACGAGCTTGGTATAGGCGTCGAGGTAGGCCAGCACGATGATCTGGCCGATCTGCGTATTCTGGTAGCCGCCGCCCCCTGCCGCGCCGAACGTTCCGCCGAAGAAACCGCCGCCGCCGGCGCCGAAGCTGACATCGGACTTGCGGGCATAGCCTTCGGTCAGCGCTTCCTCGACCGTGGTGCGCGAATTGACGATGGAAAGCGTGACGTTGGCCTCGCCTTTCTTGACGTTGAGGCCACCGGCGATCGCGCCGATGCCGCGGCCGAACATGCCGCCTATGCCGCCCAGAACCCCGCCGATGCTGGAACCGCCGGAGTTGTTGTTGGTGGAAACGATGTCAGGCTGAAGGAAATAGTCAGCCGCCTTGATCTGTCCCTTGCCGATGTTGGAGCCGCCCTGCAGCTCTCCCTGCTCGGCCAGAGCGCGTTCCATCGCGCTGTTCTGCAGCGAACGACCGCGATTGACCAGGGTGAAGCAGCCCGACCGCTGGATGAACACGCGCAAGATGGCTTCCGGGCTGCCGAGGCTGAGTTCGCGCCACCACTGCGTTTCGGGTTCGACGATGGCCACCGTGCCTAGATTGCGCGTGCAGGTCGGGATTTCCTGCGTGCCTTTTTCCTGCAGCTTGCGACCGGATGACTTGTCTGCGGCCAGCGCTTCGGTGCCAGCCATCGACCCGGCCACTGACAAGGCGAGGGCGCCGAGCGCCCATGCGAACTTCTTCATTTCTCGTTATCCCTCCTTGGTTCCACGCGGCGCCGCGCGGACTGCCCTATGGCCCGGATTCGTCGAATCTAGGCGCGCAGAGACCTAACAACAAATGACGAACACTGTGAGATTTTTTAGTATGATGCCGGCTCTACTGCCATATTGTCGATAAGCCTCGTCGTGCCGATCCGGGCCGCGACCAGCAGTCGCATTGGCCGCTGGGATCTGGCGCCGAGCTCTTCAAGGCTCTCTGCATCGCACAGCCTGACGTAGTCTGCCGATACAAAGCCGGCCGTCTTCAATTCGCTCTCGAGTGCTTCCAAAGCTCGCGAAACCTCTCCCCCGCCCTCGATCGCGGTGATCGCGCGCTTCATCGCGGCGGGCAGCGCGGCAGCCTGTGCCCGCTGCCGGGCGGTGAGATAGGCATTGCGCGAGGAGCGCGCCAGACCGTCCGGCTCCCGCACTGTGGGCACGCCGTGGATGTCCATCGCCGCGGGCAGGGCGAGGTCCAGGTCACGCGCCATGCGGCGGATGACGGCAAGTTGCTGCCAGTCCTTCTCGCCGAACAGCGCCATGTCGGGCCGCACCTGGTTGAACAGCTTGCACACCACCGTGGCCACGCCGTCGAAGTGTCCGGGCCGGGCAGCGCCGCAAAGGCCCTCACTGACGCCGGCAACCGAGACGTTCGTCGCGAAGCCCAGCGGATACATGACGTCCACCGTCGGTGCCCACAGCAGAGCCACGCCCTCCGCTTCCAGCAGGGTGCTGTCACGTTCGAACTGGCGGGGATAGGCGTCGAGATCCTCGTTCGCACCGAACTGGAGCGGGTTGACGAAGATCGACACGGCCACGTGGTCTGCCAAGCGCCGCGCCTCGCGAACGAGGGTGAGATGCCCTTCGTGAAGCGCGCCCATCGTCGGCACCAGAGCCAGCTTTCCGGACGCGCGAAGCTGCGTGACTGCACTGCGCAGTGGATCAAGGGTGCTAACGATTTGCATTGGGCGTTCCTGCTCAGATATGATGCGTCATGCCGGCGCGGGTGCAGCCAATAGCCTTGGCGGGCCCGGCGCGGCAACGGATTTGAATGTACGCAGGCGAATGAAGGGGCATGTCGCAGCATCCCCGCAGCAGGAAGGCACAGACAGTCTCGTGGCACCGCATCGTATTGTTTTTGCCAATGAAAAGGGCGGCACCGGCAAGTCCACCACCGCCGTCCATGTCGCCATTGCGCTTGCCTATCAGGGGGCGAACGTTGCCGCGATCGATCTCGATCCGCGCCAGCGCACGCTGTTCCGTTATTTGGAGAACAGGGTCGAAACGGAGCGGCGGCGGGAGATCGGCCTTCCCGGCGCCCGTTTCGCGGTCTATGACGGCGAGGATATTTCCGAACTGGACGATCTGGCCGAGCAGATCGGCGAAGGCTACGATTTCCTGATCTTCGACACGCCCGGCCGCGACGATGCCTTTGCCCGGCACGTCGCCACCACCGCTGATACGCTCGTCACCCCGCTCAACGATAGCTTCGTGGACTTCGATCTGATCGGGCAGGTCGAAGGCGAGACCTTCAAAGTCAAGAAGCTGTCCTTCTATGCCGAGCTGATGTGGGAAACCCGGAAGAAGCGCAGCATGAAGACGCTGAACGAAGGGCGCCGCGAGATGGATTGGGTAGTGGTCCGCAACCGCGTCCAGCACGTGGAGGCGAAGAACATGCGCCGCCTTGACGGCGCGCTTCAGGAACTGTCGCGCCGGGTGGGCTTTCGCATCGCCAGCGGCTTGTCCGAACGTGTTATCTACCGCGAGCTGTTTCCTTCGGGCCTGACCCTGCTCGATAAGGGGCAACTGGGCGAGCTTGGCACCAGTCACCTCGTCGCGCGGCAGGAACTGCGCAGTCTCGTCGCGGGGCTCAGCCTGCCCATTCCTGCGCGCAAGCAGCCGGAACTGGCGCTGGCCAGCGAAGCCTGACGGCGCGGCGATGGCAAAGCTGATTCTGCTGGCCGCGCTGGCCTGCATCGTCTGGCGCATGGCCATCGGCCGCTGGCCGTGGCAGCCGGCTATCCGGAAGGCGAAGCCGACGTTCGCGATTGCCCATGCGCGCGAAGTGCTTGGCGTTGCCGCCGGGGCCAGCCGCAAGGACATCCTGGATGCGCACCGCCGCCGCCTCGCGGCGATCCATCCCGACCGGGGTGGAAGCAGCGAGCAGGTACATGAAGCAAACGCCGCGCGCGACCTGTTGCTTGCGGACCTGCCGGATGCGCCGGCGCGCGCTTGAAGGGGCGAGCTTGAACGCGGCTCACTCTTTCGATCTCTCGATCCTGCGCGAATACGACGTTCGCGGCGTCTTCGGCAAAACCCTCGGTCCTGACGATGCGAGGGCGATAGGGCGCAGCTTTGCCAGCGTCGTGCGGCGCGGAGGCGGGGCGCGGATTGCGGTCGGCTACGATGGCCGGACGAGTTCGCCCACGCTGGAGGCGGCGCTTGTCGAAGGTATCGTTGCGGCGGGCGTCGACGCGGTCCGGATCGGGCTTTCGACCAGCCCGATGCTCTATTTTGCCGAGGCTACCGGCGCCGACATCGATGCCGCGGTGGAAGTGACCGGCAGCCACAACCCCAGAGATCACAACGGATTCAAGTTCGTGTTGCGGGGCGGTCCATTTTTTGGTTCCGATATCACGGCGCTGGGCATGCTGGCTGCGGCGGGAGATTGGGAGAAGGGCAACGGCGCCTGCGAGGACCGCGACGTTCTGCATGCCTATGTGGCGCGGCTGATCCAGGCCTTGGACGGGCTTGATGTCGGCGGCCTACGAAACCTTCGCATTGGCTGGGATGCGGGCAATGGTGCAGCAGGCCCTGCCGTGGAGGCATTGGTCCGGTTGCTCCCCGGCCAGCACCATGTTTTGTTCAGCGAGGTGGACGGCACGTTTCCGAACCATCACCCTGATCCTACGATTGACGCGAACCTCGCCGACTTGCGCGCTCTGGTGGAACGAGAAGCACTCGATTTCGGCGTGGCTTTTGACGGGGATGCCGATCGGATCGGGGTGATCGACGGTAAGGGCAGGGCGATCGCCGGGGACCAGCTTATCGGCCTCTTTGCCGAGGATCTGCTGCTCCGACGACCCGGCACAGCGGTGATTGCCGACGTCAAGGCCTCGGCAATGCTGTTCGAACGTGTCGCTGCTCTTGGCGGAGACCCGGTAATGTGGAAATCAGGTCACTCGCACATCAAGGCGAAGATGAAGGAAACCGGGGCGCTGCTCGGCGGCGAGATGAGCGGTCATGTGTTCTTTGCCGATGAATATTACGGCTATGACGACGGTCTCTACGCTGCGGTCCGGCTGATGGCGGCGGTGGCACGCGCCGGAAACTCGGTCACTTCGATGCGAGAAGCCATGCCGCAAACGATGAGCACTCCCGAAATCCGTTTCGAAGTGGCGGGACAGCGCAAATTTGCGATCGTGGAGGAGGTGCGCGCCCGGCTGGCCAGCCAACCCGTCCGGGTCAACGATATAGACGGGGTCCGCGTCGACTCGCCGGACGGCTGGTGGCTGCTCAGGGCTTCAAATACCCAGGATGCGCTTACGGCGCGGGCGGAAAGCAGCACGCAGAGCGGCCTTGCGCGACTGCTTGCCCATCTCGACCAGGAACTGGCACTGTCAGGGAGCGAGCGCCCGCTCTGAGACGACCAGGTGTGACGCTAGAACGGGGGAAGCTGGAAGCTCCCCCCGTCCGCTGCGCACGCAAATGACGCCGTTGGGTCAATTCTTGGCGGCTGTTGACGAGATCGTCGTTGCGGTTCCGCTGGACTGGACTCGCAGATTGTTCTGCACATGCCTTACGCCGGTAACGTCGTCAGCGAGATCTTCGGCGCGACGTTTGGCATGGCGGCTATCGACATGGCCATCGAGAGTTGCTTCGCCATCCTTGACGGTCACCCGAATATGGCTGGCATCGATACGCCAGTCATGGGTCAGGTTGTCATTGATGTCTTCGCGAATACGCTCATCGGAACGGGTGTAGTCCGATGGGCCGCGCCCGCGGTGGTCCTGCTCGCGCCGCCGCGCGGCATCTTCGTCGCCAAACCAGCTGGCGATCTGGTCACCGGCGCGCTCGAAGAACCCACGACTTTCGCCATACTGCCTCCAGTCGCCATATTCGTTGGTGCGCGCACCACTCCCGGGGCCGTAGCTAGGGCGATACGAGCCGCTGGACCTCATTCCGCCCGCAGAGCCTGTCTGCGAGGCGTAGAAGTCGCGTCCGCCATAATCCTCGCTGGTGAAATCGGAGAAATCGCTGCGCGATCCAGAGTAGTAATAGCGATCAGGATATCCGGTCTGATAACCGGAACTCATCTGATCGCCACGGTCCCGGTCACGCTGCGGCTTATCGTAACGAGAATCGAGGCGGTATTCACGCTCTTGCCGGGCATACGCGTCGTTGCGATCGCGCGTTTCATTTCGATCAAGGCCTAATGCAGAGCGCCCCTCTTCCCGTCGATAGGATGCGCTGCGGTTGTCATCATAATCCCAGTCGCTACCCGCTTGACCAGGCGATGATGCCTGCCATTGGTCGGTCTGGCGGGGCTGGTCTCGATATCCGTAGGTGTCGGTAGATCCGCCGGGCTGGCGGGGTGCATTCTGGTCGCGATTGTTCATGGCGTCCTCCGTTTTTGATCGGGAGGGGGCTGGGGTCCGCGGTGCACGGTGCCTGCTCCTCTCTCAATGTCATCCAAACGCGCGGACCGATGATACCGATCCACCGCCCGGCGCTGCTCCGAGCGTGTTCGTCGCAGGCGAAGATCCTGATCAAAAAGTGGAAGCAACACCGCCAGCTACAATGGCGACGGTGCTGGCCACCAGCGGCCAAGCCCCGTGCCTGCCCTTGTTCCAGCCGGCTACGCTCACCGATACAAAGGCCTTGAACAAGGTATTGAATGTGACTGACAAGGTGAGCACGAGCGCTCCGCTTTCCGGCGGGAACGTCCCTGGCGGGAGGTTGCCCATGGTGATGATCGTGGAATCGACGTCGACAACACCCGATACCGCCAGCACCAGAGCCAGTTCGCGGTCGCCGAAGCGCGCGAGTACCCATCGGGCGGCTACTGTGAGGGCCATGACCAGCGCGGTCAGTATCAAGGCCGGACCAAGGTCGAAGGGATTGCGGACGGGCATGACGCTCTGCTGATTGCTCTCGCCGACGCTGGGGGGCTTGCGCAAGTACCACACTGTCGCTGCAAGGCTGACCACAAGGCCTGGAGCGACCAGCCGTATCAGCGGAATCAACGCGAATGGGGCCAGCGCCGCAGTCAGGACTATGACGCGCAGGAACATCACCGTCGAAGCCGTGGCAACGCCTGCGGCAAGGATCGGCGTCCCGGCGGTGCCTTCTTTCATGCGGGTGGCCAGCGAAGCGGTAACGGCGGTTGATGATACGACCGATCCCGCCGCTGCGGTGGCGATGACCGCGCGCGTCGGGCCTAGCAGGCGCGCAGCGAAATAGCCCGCGAAGGAAAAGCCGGACACGAGGACCACGACCATCCACAGCTTGCGCGGATTCCAGGCCAGGTAAGGCCCGAACGCCGTGTCTGGCAGCAATGGCAGGATCACAAGCGCGATCAGCGCGAAACGCGCGATCGACAGGATCTCGCGCTCTGACAGGTGGCGCACCCAGCGATGAAGCTGCTCGCGCATCGCCAGTACGAGCACCATCACCACGGCAACTGCAGTGCCGGTAAGTGCCTCGCCCGATCCCGTGAGGAAGCCGGCGGCCAGGGTAAGCAAAGCCACCATTCCTGACGTTCCGTCGACCCGGTCGCTTGTCCGTGCGGTGCGCTCGTATCCCAGCAGCACCAGTATCATGACCGCGGCGAGGAGCGTCGTCGCCGGACCGCGGGCATGCTCGTAGAGCGCGCCGGCAATGCCGCCGGCAAGGCCCATCAGTCCGAACGTCCGGATACCGGCAAACCGTGATCCGGGGGCCTGCTCGCGTTGCACCCAGCCGCGCTGTAGTCCGACCAGCAGGCCGAGGGCGAGCGCCGCCGCGATGAGGACAGGGGGGGATGAGCCGGTAAGCGCGTTCATCGAGGATTGCCGCCGTGGGTCTGCATCGGGCCTTTCGAGCAAGCCTGCCGGATGCGCAAGGCACTATCGCGCCGACATTGCCACAGATCGCTTTTCCGCGGGCATTTTATATGCTCCATCAAGGCGATGGAATTGCACCCCAGCCCAGCGTCCCGACCTGCCCTGTGACTGGCGAGGTGGACGTTCCCCCGGAAATTGCGGGCTGGTTCGCCGGTCGCGGCTGGCGCGTGCGCTCGCACCAGCAGGGCATGCTAGCGGCGTCCGATGCCGGGCACCATGCCCTGCTCGTCGCCGATACCGGGGCGGGCAAGACATTGGCGGGGTTCCTGCCGACGCTCGCTGCTTTCTGCCCCTCGCGGATTGCGGATGGCGCCCGGCCAGAGGGTCTGCACACGCTCTATGTCTCGCCGCTGAAAGCGCTTGCCACCGATGTGCAGCGCAACCTCATCGTGCCGGTCGAGGAAATGGGCCTCGACATCCGTATCGAGGCAAGGAGCGGGGACACCCCCTCTGACCGCAAGGCCCGCCAGCGGGCGAAGCCTCCCCACATCCTGCTGACCACGCCGGAATCGCTCTCGCTGCTGCTGAGCTATCCGGAGGCGGCGGAGATGTTCGGCGGGCTTCAGCGCGTCATCATCGATGAAGTCCACGCCTTCGCCACTGGCAAGCGCGGCGATCTGCTGGCGCTGTCGCTCGCTCGGCTTCAGGCGATCAGTCCCACCGTTCGGCGTGCAGCCCTGTCGGCCACGCTCGCCGATGCCGACAGTTATCGGGGCTGGTTGGCGCCTTGGGGCGATATCGATACCGTCGACCTGGTGGAAGGCGAGCCGGGGGCGGATCCGGAGGTCGATATCCTTCTCCCTCGCGAGGAGCGGATACCATGGAGCGGCCACGCCGCCACATGGGCCATTCCGCAACTTATCGAGCAGATCGTGGCGCACCGCACCACGCTTGTCTTCACCAACACCCGGTTTCTGGCTGAATACATTTTCCAGGAGCTGTGGGACGCCAACGAGGGCAACCTGCCTATCGGCATCCATCACGGATCGCTCTCCAAGGAGGCGCGGCGCAAGGTGGAGGCGGCGATGGCACGCGGCGAACTGCGCGCGCTCGTTTGCACCGCCAGCCTCGATCTCGGCATCGATTGGGGCGATATCGATCTTGTGGTGCAGATGGGCGCCCCCAAGGGTTCGTCGCGTCTGCTGCAGCGGATTGGCCGGGCCAACCATCGGCTCGATCAGCCAAGCGAGGCATTGCTGGTGCCGGGCAACCGTTTCGAGTTTCTCGAAGCCTTCGCGGCCCAGCAGGCAGTGCGGGAAGGGCAGCGCGACGGCGACCCGTTCCGGCCGGGCGGGCTGGACGTCCTGGCCCAGCACGTGATGGCAATGGTCTGTTCCGGGCCGGTCAGGGAACACGAACTTCTGGAAGAAGTCCGCTCGGCGATGCCTTATGCCTGGGTCGATGAGGCGGGCTTGGCGCGCGTGCTCGATTTCGTCGCGACGGGCGGATATGCGCTGCGCAGCTATGATCGCTTCCGCCGGATCGTGCGGGAGAAGGATGGCCATGGCGGGCACCGGTGGCGCCTTGCCCACCCCGAACATGCTGCGCGCCACCGGCTCAATGCAGGCATCATCGTCGATGCCGAGATGCTCGATGTGCGTTTCCGCAATGGCCGCTCGCTGGGGAAAGTCGAGGAAGGTTTCGGGGCCAGTCTGGAGCCGGGCGATACGTTTCGCTTTGCCGGAATGGATCTCGAAGTCGAATCGCTCAAGGATCTGGAGTTGGTGGTTCGGGCGGCAAAGCGTTCGGCGACCATTCCCAGCTACATGGGCCAGCGCATGCCGATCTCGACCCACCTGGCCGACAGGGTGCGGGCGATGCTGTCCGACCGTGCCGGTTGGGCGCGCTTTCCGGACGACGTGCGGGAATGGCTGGAGGCGCAGGATTGGCGTTCGCGTCTTCCCGCGCCGGGACGGCTGCTCGTGGAAAGCTTCCCGCACAGGGGGCTGGAATACACGAGCTATTTTACTTTCGAGGGCTGGAACGCCAACCAGTCGCTGGGAATGCTGGTGACGCGGCGGATGGAGGACCGGGGTCTGGGGCCTCTGGGTTTCGTGGCCACGGACTACACGCTCGTGGTCTGGGGCCTGAAAGGCGTCGCGGACCCCGCTGCCTTGCTGTCACCTGATATTCTGACGCACGAGTTCGTCGACTGGGTCCAGCAGAGCTATCTCCTCCGCCGCGCGTTTCGTGAGGTTGCGGTGATTTCCGGATTGGTCGAGCGACAGTTTCCCGGCAAGCGCAAGTCAGGTCGTCAGGTCACGTTCTCGACCGACCTGATCTTTGACGTGCTGCGCAAGTACGAGCCTGATCACTTGCTCATGGAAGCGGCCTGGGCCGATGCGCGGGCGCGAATGACAGATGTAGCCCGGGTGGCCGATGTGCTGGACCGGGCCGCGCGCGAGGTCGATCACGTCATGCTGGATCGGATCAGCCCGCTCGCCGTTCCTGCTCTATCGATGATCGGACGAGAGAGCCTGCCGTCGGGCGCCGCGGACGATGACCTGCTGATGGAGGCGGAGAGCCTGGCGGCGATGGCCATGCGGATAGACCAACCTGACGATATCGACGATTAAAGACCGGCTACTCGGTTACAGCGGGCAGTCACGCAGGAGGTGTCGCCGAAAAAAAAAAGGGGCGGATTTCTCCGCCCCGTTCGTCCCTGCCGCGCTGAGCGGCGAAGAATGTTTCGATTACTTGCTGAATTCGGCGAATTGCTCGTTACCGACAAATCCGAATTTCGTCACCTGCGAGGCCTTGATGATCTGCAGTACGGCTGCGGACAGCTCGTAGCTGGCATTTGGCTCGGGCTGAAACTGCAGTTCCGGTTCGACCGGGTAAGACAGCGACTGCTTGAGCAGGTTCATCAGCATCGGGCCATCGACGATCTGGCCGTTCCAGGCAATCTCGTCGTTCTGCGTGAGCACAACCTTGTTCTTGATCGGATCGACTGGCGGGGGCGTGTCCGTCGGAGGGCTGGCCACCGGCAGATCGATATCGATCGAGTGTGTTGCAACGGGGATGGTGATGATGAACATGATGAGGAGAACGAGCATGACGTCGATAAGCGGCGTCGTGTTCATCTCCATCATCGGCGAGCCATCATCCTTGCCGCCTGACATTGCCATGGAAAGTTACTCCTGTTCCTGCCGTGCGTCAGCCGTTCGGATCGATCGGGTTGGTGATGAAGCCAACCGTCGGATAGCCCGAAATCTGAACGTTGTAGATCGCGCCGGCCACGCAGCGCCACGGTGCATTTACGTCGCCGCGGATGTGGACCTGCGGGATGAGTTCCGGATTGTTCATCAGCGCTTCCGCACCGCCAGCACGCTTGACGATGCTGTCGAGCCGCTTGAAGGCCATGTCGCGCAGCTCTTCCGAGCTCACCGGCGTGATATTGTTAAAATAGATGCGGCATTCACCGCCGCGCGAGGCACCCTGGTATCCGGGTTCACCGGCACTGCGGCCAGCATCGTCCGTGGTGGAAACCGTAAGAAGAAGGTTCTCGACCTTGTCCTTGGATTCAACGGCTTCGACAACCGGGATGCGGAGCTTCTCGATCGTCTGGATCGCGACCGGAACCGCGATGAGGAAGATGATCAGCAGCACCAGCATGACGTCGACGAGCGGCGTCGTGTTGATGTCGGACATCGGTGTTTCTGCACCGCCTCCGCCCGTGGATATCGCCATAGTCTTATCCTAATCCTTGCTTAGCCTTGAGAGAGCCGGGGCGGGGAACCGAGGGGCGCATGCACCATGATGTTCCCCGCTGCCCGGCGGTCGCAGCGCCGGCGAACCGGCGCTGCGGATCCATATTCCTCAGGGCTTGGCCGGAGTGGCGGCCGGCTTGGCCGGAGCGGCCGGCTTGA